>Ga0164296_1000353_pt1 | contig 56234 bp, 47 predicted proteins | sample GEODES057metaG_FD_113533 | JGI IMG/M metagenome (GOLD analysis project Ga0164296, IMG submission 113533) | Dystrophic lake water microbial communities from Trout Bog Lake, Wisconsin, USA - GEODES057 metaG | ecosystem: Environmental > Aquatic > Freshwater > Lake | place: USA: Trout Bog Lake...
GCCATAGTCCCAACTTTATGTATGCCCAAAACAGTTTGATGCAACGGATTGTGGGCGGCGGTTCGGTGGCTACAACAAGGATTGATTTGAGCGATTTAAAGGTGAATGATGTTGCAGGATTAGTGGTTGCAAATCTTCCTTATGCGGGTATTGGCATCCAGCAGAATGCAGAAAATCAGACTATATTGATGTTTGAAAATGGGGAAATAATTGATAAAGCTCCTATTGAAAACGTAAAAGAAATTTATTTACAGATAGAAGCCACTCCCGATGGCACTGCCAAATTTGGTTATAGCTTAGATGGAAAGAAATATATCCTGTTGGGGAAAGAATTTATGATGGAATTTACAGTAAAGACTTTCTTGGGAAATCGATTGGCTATGTTTTGCTATAATACCGGAACAGGAAATACGGGAACTGCCAATTTCGATTGGTTTCATTTGGCCATCAATCAACCGATGGGTAGTCATGTAAATGCCTTCAAGCCCATTTCTGTTTGTAATTATGACAGCGAAAAAGGTGCTTTTGAATACCGATATATCCTAAAACGCCCCATGCAATACATTGATCAGGTGAGAAATAATAATTGGCTAGGGTTCAATAATATTCATTTTGATGAAGCCGCCACAACCTTTCAAATAAAAGCATTGCCATTGGAAGGCGGAACGATAGAAGTTCACGAGGATAGTATAACTGGAAAATTATTGGGAACTTGCACCATAGCTGGTGATGCTGGAAAAGATTACGCAACCTATCACTGCCCTGTAAAGATTGAGCAGGGGAAACACAAAATTTATTTGCTATTTAAGGGTGGGTATGGCAGCTTGTTTAAGCTGGATAGCTTTTTGTTTGAGCCATAATCTCAACTAAGAAATAATGGATTGCCACATGGAATCTGTAATTTCTAACCTTTTATTATCTGTCCGTCTTTCATCTCAATTATCCTATCGCAATTCTTTGCAAAGTCATCATCGTGCGTAACCGCAATAATGGTTTGTTGACGTTCCTTGGCTAGTTCTCTGAAAATATCGAAGACAATCTGAGTATTTGCCGTATCAAGATTGCCAGTTGGTTCATCGCCCATAATGATTGCAGGATCATTTATTAAGGCACGTGCAATGGCTACCCGTTGCTGCTGACCGCCCGAAAGTTTATTGGAATTCTTTAACGCCTGATCCTTTAAGCCCAATAATTCAAGGTGTTTGTATGCCTTTTCTTCTACCTCAGCCCTTGAGTATCTTTTTAGTTTTAAGGCGGGTATCATCACATTTTCCAAGGCAGAAAACTCTGGTAATAAATAATGAAATTGAAATACAAACCCTATGTTTTCATTTCGAAAAGCGGCTAACTGATTCTGGGTTTGTTTGGTAAGCAGAGTATCTTTTATAGTAAGTGTACCTTCATAATCGGTATCCATTGTAGATAAAATATACATCAAAGTAGATTTACCACAGCCTGATTTGCCCACCAATGCCAAGAACTCTCCCTTCTTCACCTCGAAGCTAATACCCTTTAATACCTGAAACTTCTCAGGTTCGTAGAAGTATTTAATGATGTTGTCTGCTTTTAAAATAACGTCACTCATAAAATTTCAGTTAACAGTAATCAGTTAGCAGTAAACAGTAAGGCAAAAAGTAGTAACTCTTAACTACTTACTGTTTACTGCTAACTGTTCACTGGATTTATCCTCTCAAAATACTCACCGGGTCTATCTTGGATGCTTTGTGGGCAGGCAGATAACCCGCAACAAAAGTGGTTATCAATCCAAACATAAATGCCAGTATATAATTATGCGTATAATAAGTCATGGGTAAATGGTGCATTCCAGCTATTTCGAACTTGACATTGTTTACCAACCGAGAGATAATATACCCTAAAACCATCCCAACACAACCACCCAAAATACCAATTATAATAGCTTGAGTCAAAAAGATTTTGGTCACATCACCCCCCGAAAACCCCATTGCTTTCAAAATGGCTATCTCCCTTATTTTCTGATTGATAGTCATATTCATAATGTTGTAAATACCGAATCCAGCCACCAATAAAATGGTTAATGAAACTGCCCTTGCAATAGTATCCCTAAGACTGGATCCGGCAACTAATTGTTGGTTACCCATCTGCCACGACTCTACTTTGTATGGGACAATCGATTTTATATTGTCTATCAAAGGTTGGGTATTGTTGTAATCTACCATATCAATTTGTATGTCGGTTACATAATCCTGATTCACACCAAGTAGTTGCCGCGCAGCATTGATGGCTATGTAAGCCTTCGTTTTATCAACATTGTAAACGTCCGTCCTGAAAATTCCAATCACCTTATAATTTCGAGAAATACCATCGGAAGTAAGGATATTCACATTGTCATTCATCTTTAATCCCAGGGTCTTTGCCAATTCAACGCCTACAAATATGCCGTCAGAACGATACTTCAATTCATTCCAATTTCCTTGAAGCATGTGCTTGGCACAACCATAAACCTTGTCCTCATCAATAACATTCACCCCCGACACCAATCCATTTACTTTGTTTCCAGCATTTTTAAAGAACACATTTACATTAACTTGAGAAGTAAAGGCGGTAATATCTTTTTGCTTTGCCAAGGTTGCCAGGATAGCCGTAGAGTTTTTGATGCCATCGGTATATTTAATTACTTTGGCATTTCTCACATTGATTAGGTCATTGGGAAATACTTTTTGGGCGATATTAGAGTTGTCGGCTGGTCCATCGTTATAAATCCTAACGTGTGCCAATGCACTAAACGCAAGGTCTGCCTGGGTGTCGTTTACGCCAGACATAAAACCAGTCATAAATACATACATACTAATGCCAAACGTTACGCCCAACATAGCCACAATCGTTTGTTTGATATCAGACGTGAGGTGTACCTGCGAAATGCGATTATTGATAGAATTAAGCATAAACTAAACATATTCTTATTGTGAAGATAAAATTACCACATAGACACATAGTAAAAATTATTAGAAGACATTAGGTCGCATAGTCTGAATGTAAAAAAAGATTTGTTATTATTTCTATGTAACCTTATGCCTTCTTTATTAAATAAAAGCAATGTTTACTATGTGCCTAATGTGTCTATGTGGTAAACTTTTTCTTTCTTGCATATTTAATATTGTTTTAATTATTTCTTTGGTAATTCTATTGTTTCATTTCCAGATAAACCATCGGTTACTTCCACCCATTCCAATGTTTTGATACCCGTTTTTATTGCAAGTTTCTTATGACCTTCTTGTAGCGTAACAGAATCGCCATCAGCTAAATAAGTGGCAGGGATTACCAATACATTTTTCTTTTCTTGAACAATAAAATTCGCTTGCAACTGTGTCCCGTCTTTCAATACACTTGGATGATCTGTAAAAGTGGCTTCTACCATAAACGATTGGCTAGTTTCATCAAACGAAGGATATATTTTAGATACAGCCGCCTTATAAACGTGGTCTTTATCGGTATTCAGCGAAATCAATACCAACTGATTTAGTTGTATCCTATTAATATCATCTTCTGCTACTTGCAGCCTTGCAATTACTTTTCCATTGCCCATATCAGCAATGGTTTCGCCTTTCTTCACGTAGTCGCCATTCTTTTTATAAACGTTTAGTATCAATCCGTTTGCCGCACTCAACACGGTATAATAACCATTGTTTTGTTGTTGAATTTGATATTGCGCTTTAGCATTGGTTATATTAAAAGCCAAAGTTTGTTTTAAATCAGCCAAAGACTTTTCTAATACTTTAATGTTTGTTACATCATTTTTGTAAGTCAACGCCACATTATCATAATCTGACTTTGCCACTGCATTTGTTTTGATAAGGTTCTGGTAGCGATTTAGATTTATCGAATCAGTCTGTTTCTTTATCTCAGCTTGATTTATTTGTTCTTCTAGCGATTGTATTTGCGGCGCGTCATTAGCCATTTTAGTTTGGGCATACTTCAAATTATCCAACGCATTTACTACCTGTGTTTGCTGAACATCGTTTTGAATAGTGAATAACCGTTGTCCTATTTTCACAGAATCCCCTTCTGCCACCAACGATGTAGTTAAGTACCCTTCGCTATAAGCCGTTACTTTATATTGATTGACCGTAACAGCCTTTCCACTTGCAAAAACTGCATCCACAATGTCTTTATGCTGTGGTTGTATACCTGTTTTTTTATTGCAGGAAGCAATTGCCAAAGAAAGGATTGTGATTGATAATATAATCTTCTTCATATTTGTGATTTAATGATTAGACTTAACAATGATTAAATGATTTGAATGATGGAATGATATAACAAGGAAATCATTCCATCATTCAAATCATTTAATCACTATTCCTTGCTTCAATACTCGCTTTTGTTGTCAGCAGATTAGCCAAACTATTTAAATATGTATTCTCCGCCGTCAGATAATCCTGAAATGTTTTAAAATAAGCATCAATGCTAATCAGTCCTTCCCTGAACTTTTGCAACGACAAATCCATGTTCTTTCCATAGAGGTCAAAAGTGTTTCGGGAAGTAGTGACCATATTACTGTAGGTAGTATAATTTTCCAACAACAACGAATCGGTGATGGCACTCTGGTCTTTGGCGGCTTTATAATTCTCCTCGGCAATACGTTTTTGCACGATGGTACCCTTCAAAATATTGCTGTTGGCAAAGCCCGTAAATATGTTCCAGGTTATACCCAATCCCAAGTATTGATAATCTGTCCAAGCGTTCTTATTGAAGTTCATCTGGAAATCATTTTGAAACTGTTGGAAACCAAAATATCCAAGGGCAGAAAACTTCGGTAGAAACAATGCCTTCTGCGCCTTCTGTTGCAGCTCGCTGATGGTGATGCTGTTTTTGTACGGAATCAAAGTCTTGTCTGCACCAAGCATTATATCTGTTGCATTTGTTTGGTTATCCAGTTTTATTTCACTGAATACAAAGGAAGTACTAGGTGGCAAACCAGATAGAATCTTAATGTTTGATATTGATTGGTTAGTCAGTTGTTCGCTCTGATAAATGTTCTGTTTAATGTTGTTTTCATTAATCAATGCTTGGTTCACGGCACTGGCATCCGTCAGTCCTTCATCAAATTTATTTTTGATTACTTTATAAATACTATCCGCCAGTGCATAATCTTTTTCCGAAATCTGCATCGATGCTTTTGCCACCAGCAAGCCATAATAGTATTGCCCCATCTGTGTTTTTAGGGTTTGCAGGTAGGCATCTTGCTGCACTTTATTTATTTCAATATTCTCTCGTGCAATCTTAGATTGAAATATTGCTTGCCAATCTACCAAGTCCTTGGTGATAGTCAACCCCGGACTGTACGAGTAATGTTTGCCTAGCTGAATGCCAATTGTTTTGCCGGGCTGCCCCACCAATATACCAGGAACAGGCGTGACGGCCAATGCCAAATTATCTTGCCCATTAAACCCAAGCGATGCCTGCGGATAATAAAACCCTTTCGATGCCCTATAGGTATCCGTTATCTGTTGAGATTTTAGTGCATAAACTTTTTGCGTAGGGTTATTCAATACTGCAATCTTCCAAAGGTCTTGAAGGTTGTCAATCTTCACCTGAGCAGAAAGATTGCTCGTAAAAAGTAATAAAACCAAAATGTATATCAAAGATTTAGTCATATCGAATCCATTTTTTACCACACAAAATACAGCACCAGCTCCTTACTTAAATATTACATTGCAAACATAGATACATTTTATCCATCCAATTAGTTATAACCAATCTATTGTGGTTTATAATAAAAAAAGCGGGCATCCGTTTTTGGATACCCGCTCATTCAAAATTCATATTTCATATCTAACTATGCGCTTGTAACAATAGATACTGGTGCACTCACCATACCCACTACAGTGCCGAAAGTGAGTACATAATAAACAAAATACTCTGTTTTAGGGAGTAGGTTACTGAATGTTTTTTTACGGTTACCAAAGCCATTCACAAAACACCTGTTACCAGATGGGGTAACTACTGTTCCATTGCTGGTAATGACAAAACCATCAGGCAGTGGCACACCCTCGCTAACAATAACTATATATCCTATATTTTCGCCAAATGATGCACAATTGGTTACTATATTCCTTACAAAAGCACCCTGAAGAGCAGTTATCCTTTGTGCAATTCCGCCAGCGGAAATCAAGGCTGCATAATCAGGTTCTTCGCTCAACAAAGGCAATGTACTCAAGGCAAGTATCACTGCGTTGCCATTCGCAATCCCATCTACATAGGGTGCAAACTTAAGCACAGCAGCATACAAAGCCTTTTTAGCTGTTATAAAAGCACTTCTTCTCAAACTGCCACCCACTGCATAAGCCCCCTCTGCACTAAGGAATGTGGCAATTATTACTGCCAATGCAGTCAATGTCATAGGCAGTACACCCGAAAAAACATCGGGGTCGCCATAGATGGCATCGCTCATTTTTTGGGCACGTTTTGCAATTTCACTTTGCAAAATCTTCTTTATCAATTTGATACTCACTCTATCTGTTACTGAAACTTTTTTCATTTTATTTTATTTTATAAGTTTATGTTCAATTTCCCCCTGTATCTATTGTTGAGTTATACATGGGAATAGAATTTAATCATGATTTAATCAAATTTGCCAAATTTTCTAAAAACTAGTAAGAGTTTTGGACAAATCAGTAGGAGTTTATCCAAAACACGTAAGAGTTTTGAAGAAATTTGCCAAATTTTCTAAAAACTAGTAAGAGTTTTGGACAAATCAGTAGGAGTTTACCAAAAACACGTAAGAGTTTGGAAGAAATTTGCCAGATTTTCTAAAAACTAGTAAGAGTTTGGAGGAAATCTGCCAGATTTACCTTTTAAGCTCTCTAATACAATCTAGACTGGAGGATGTGCGGATGATTGTTCAGGATACATGGTACCAAAGTAGAGGGAGAGTAGGTGCGAAACAACCTCAGCAAGCAATTTTGCCCAGATGCCACCCACAAGCAAGGCTCGGTTGTGTTTTATTGGTGACAAAGGCAAGTGAAACATTGTTTATTGTTTTATGAGGATGTAAAGTACCACTAATATTGCTAGTGACTGGTATTAATATGACAATAACCCACTTTATTTTGAGAATCCACCAAACTTTAACAGTATTGGGGAGGTTTTGGGAGAAATGGGTGATGATTTGGAGTTTAGGAAGAAAATAAAGTGGATTGGGGTGTGGGGGATTGGATGATGTTTTCAAAACTCTATAAGGGTTTTGAATCCTTATAGAGTTGCAGTGCGGGATACTATATATATTTGTGAAAGGGAATTGATTTAAATAAACAATATTCTGAAAATCGAAGTGTTTAATCAGATTCAATTTAAAAATTATCTAGACATTTAATATTAAGAGAACAATATGAAAGACAATGACAATTTTCTTGAACAAATAAGACAGACGGAAACCAACAATCTTAATGCAATAACAAAGTTTTTTTCTGATGCAGGTATCGAATCCACAACGAGTATTGTTGGATTAAAAAAACTGAAATCTAAAGTAACAAAAAAAGAGTTTAAACCGGATATTTTCTTTAAAGTATTCTGTGTAATTATTATAGGTGGGATATTAATATTTGTATTCAAACAGTTATTTTTCGACAAAAATAATATCCCAATTCTTTCAAGTATATTCGAGCTTCTTTTTTTTGGATTTCTTGCATACAAGGGTTTTGAACAACTCTTCATGGACAAAAGATTAAACTATAATATTTATCTTGACAACGAACAAATTATAGTAGGTGATAAAATATTTAGATGGGAAGATATTTATCAAACAGCTATTTTAACCAAACCTGGTGGAAAGAAATCCGATAAATATTTGATTATTGCATTAAATGATATGAGTACTTATGAGAAATTCGATTTAGGGAATTTTGTGAGTTTTTATATAGGAGGCTTTAGCTATAAATTGTCAAAATATATTGAATACTTTAAGCCCCCGCTCTAGAAAGCCGGAATCTTTCTGTTTTCTTAGCCAGTGTAAGTGTTGTCCACCAACAACTATAAAATATAAGTGTAAATTTGGGAAAAGATAACTAATAAATAAAAAGTTTGGGTTGTTGGTGGGGGAAAAAGACTGGGAATGATTATGGAAGGATTGATAAATTTAAAAAGAATTCATCGTTTTTAAAATAGAAACAAATGAGATTTAAAGTTTTGGCACTGGTTACTACTTTTTCAATAATTTTTCTGCCTTTTATGGTTACTGCGCAAGCTAAGAATATACAAGACACATTAAACTTTTTATGCAAAAGGTGGGTAATAGATTCTATAGATGTCAAGGACATTAATAGAAAATTTGCACCACCAGAAAATATTAAAGACAACTATGCAGAATATAAAAGAGATGGTTCTTTTGAAGGACAAGATTTTGGAACAGTACTTAAAGGGAAATGGAAATTTAACTTGGATAATACTAAAATCATAAATTACGACATAGATAATTCGAATTTAAAAGGTGAAATCATTTTCACAATTATTGAACTAACTGAGAAAAGTTTTGCAATTACAAGCAACCCTATGTCTGGGGGACAAGTGATTATGAGATATAAGCCAAAATAAATCCTACCCCAAGGTTCGTGTCTTCACGAACCGACCAATGCAACAATTAAATGTTCGTAAATGAAACCTTGTCAAAGAAAATAGTTAGTAACAACCTCTAGTGTATATTTGTAATAATTGGTCACTAAAGTAACAACGCAATGAAATTATTATTAGACATAAAAGATGAAAAAGCTGAATTTGTGATGGAATTATTGCACAACTTACCTTTTGTAAAAACTAAACAGCTTTCACCTTACAAAACAGAAGTATTGGAAGGCATTCAAGAAGCGGTAGACGAAATGCGCCTGATAAAAGCAGGAAAACTGAAAGGAAGACCCGCAAAAGAACTATTCAATGAATTGTAGTGTAATAACCATTCCTGCCTTTGAAAGACAGATAAAGAAGCTTGTAAAAAAATATCCATCATTAAAAACGGAATACATAAACCTAGTTCAAAGCCTTGAAAAAGATTCAACGCTGGGTACTCCAATAGGAAACAATTGTTTCAAAATAAGAATAGCAATTGCATCTAAGGGAAAAGGAAAAAGTGGCGGCGCAAGAGTAATAACCTGCTTGCAAATTGTAAATGATGAAGTCTATTTACTATCAATCTATGATAAATCAGAACAAGAGAATATTTCCTCAAAGGAATTAGAGGAATTATTAAAGTGGATACCGAATCAATAAGAGGGACATATTTTTTAACTGCTACTGCAAGTCTTTGAAGTGTTGATGAGCCAAGGTGTTTTGTTTACAGCTAAATCACGCGTGAAACACTTGCGGCAGCTGAACTGTCCTCTCACATTAGTCTTCCAGAGGATGACTGGTGTATCAGTCAAACCAGTTTCATATTGGAATATACTTTCACAACCTACTTCAATTCAACCCATTCACTCACATTGTTATTGATGCTAATGGTAGCAACAAACAAGCGGCTACCTTTTGTAGAGCGAACTTCTGCCTTATCAAAAGTGGCAGTATATGGGGTATTGATAAGCTTTATCAATTGGTGAGGTTTAGGGACAATATTTTGTTACCAATTAAATGAAAAAAATCTAAACTAACTGAGAAACAAATAGCCAATGGGAATATTTTATGGTAAGAATAAAGGGTTCAAAGACTGAGGTTTTGACCTTTTTTTATTCATAGGGATGAATTTCCTTTTTAACTACAAGGCGAGCTTCGCTTCTCTTTTAGTCCGAAAATCAAAGAGTGAGCAAATGATTGATATTTATGTTGTATTTATTTGATTTCAGATAAACTACCCATGCCTTTAATACCCTTATTTCCTCGACATTGCTTTTTAAAAGTGCTTTAAATAGGTCTTTGAATCTGTTATCATTTTTACTGTTAATAGTTTTTGCTACTTTCTTCAAAGAATCCAAATCAGTAGGTAGTCCAAAATCAGGCAATGAAATATTGACAGAGGCCGAACTTGTTAATATAAATCGTTCAATTGCGGGACAAATCTGAATAATGTAATGTGGACGGATTTTATGTTGATGTAGGTATAGTAACCCATTGGAATTGCATATTTCAGTGAACTCATTTAAATAATCGACCTCTTTCTTATCCTTATCGATAATTGCCAAGGCAAAAGAATCTGCAAATCTTTCTTTCATTACCCTCGTTACTGTCCCACACCCTTTTTGATGATTATATCCTGTATCAGGCACTAAAGTTTCTATTAGATTCGTATCTATATAGCACTCTGGAATGATTGATAAATCCATTAGATAAAACTTTCACTGTTGGTGAATAAATCAACACCAAATTGAGCTACATCGTGTAATTCTTGTGAGGTTAGTTGTTTAACCTTTGTTTGGTTTTCTTCATAGTAAACAATAAAAACAGATAAATCCTCTCGCCCATTTTCTAGAAAATCATTCAAAATAAATGGGCTATGGGTAGCTATAAAAAATTGATTATCTTTTTTACTAATAATCTCTTGTGTCAAATGGGTCATATAGGGTGGAAAAGAATGAGCTTCTGGTTCTTCAAACAATAATATACTATCATCATTCGAAGCTATTGCCGCTTTGTAAAAAATTATTCTTTGTAGTGTATCTGCTATAGAATTATATGGAATTAAGAAGATTTCGCCATCTTTGGTTCGCTGTATGATTTTAAGGGTTTGGCTTGATTTATCAAATGCAATTTCTGCCCCTGATTCTTTAAATAGGTTAAATACATCCTCTTTCAATTTCGGATATTGTTGAATAATTGTCAGTAAGTTGAAGCCATAAGGCGGTATTAGATACTTGGCATGTCTTTTAAAATAATTTATTTTTTGATTAAAATTATACCTCTTTATTGGGAAAAGATTATCGGGAATAATATTACTTCTGACAACAGATAATCGATGATCTACAATAACGTTGTAAGAAGAATTTTCGAAATGAATATTTATTAAAAGACCATCCTTTGGTGTATAATTAACTTTACAGGAAGTAATATTTGTTTTAACTAAAGCACCCTCTTCAATATTTCCATTATAAAACAATTCAGCTTCATTTTCAAGGCGAATCAAACTTGATAATTTCCTTCCAACAAAGATATTTTCTCGTAAATAAGGAGTCGAAAATATTGATAATGCTTCTATAATATTAGATTTCCCAACATTGGGTCTTCCAATGAAAAGATTAATCCTGTTGCAATTCGTAATCTCACAACTTCTTATTGATTTGAAATTTGAAATTTGTATGTCATTTATAAACTTATCCATTAACATGATTTTTAAATTCCCCCATCTACTTACGTCATCGAAGTATTTATTAGTTACAAATCTACTGCACTTCTAATCATTTTATTAATCTTCTTAAATATTCTCCACTAACGCAGCATAGCCACAGCATCCCTTGTGTGTATTAGTCAAACTGTTTTTAAAGGTAATCTATTTCAATTCAACCCATTCGCTCACATTGTTGTTGATGCTGATGGTGGCTACAAACAATTTGGCATCTAAATCTTTAGGCAATGAAGGGTCGTTTCGGTCAAGCGTAGCTGTAAATGGCGCATTTATTATCTTTATTAATGTAGCATTATCTTTTGTAGCCTTTGTCAAACAACTAGGGAACGTAAAAATGGCGAACCCTTTTATTTTATCTTCACCTTTATAGTTGAATGTATAGATAGAATTACTTGTTTTGATAACGATAGGCTTTGGCGGAATGGTGCTATCTATCCAGCTCATCGGCGGCACAATAGCGGGGAGTGCATAGTAATTTTCGCGCAAGCTATCTGCCCACCCATTGGTATTGCGCACTAAATCCTGACTGCTGAAATAAGCACTTCCCTGCGTTTCTTTCATTCCTCTAAGGGCAACAATTTGGCTAGGCAATTCGGTTTTATCTTTCCAAGCTTTATTGGTATTTGCTTTGTAAATACCATGTCCAATGTATAAGTGTTTGCCATAAGTGTGCTTGCTCCACCAATCGAGCAACTCGTTGTATGGACATTGATAGTTGCTGCACTCCCAATAAATCTGTGGTGCAACATAATCTATCCAGCCCATCCGCAGCCATAATAAAATGTCGGCATAAAGGTCGTCATAGCTAGTGGTGCCAGCGGTGGTTTTGCTGCCTTCTATGTCCATACTTTTATTCCTCCACACCCCAAAAGGACTCACTCCAAACTTCACACGGGGATTGGCATCGGTAATCGTTTCATAAATATTCTTGACGATGCTATCGCAATTGCTGCGTCTCCAAGCATCTTTGGTAAGTCCTTTTCCGTAAGTCTGGTAGGTTTTTTCATCAGAGAATTCCTTGCCAGCAATACGGTATGGATAAAAGTAATCGTCCATGTGAATGCCATCAATATCATATCTCGTCACTATGTCTTTCACCACTTTGCACACATATTCCCTTACTTCAGGAATACCCGGATTGAAATATTTAGTGGTGCCATAAGTCAAGAACCATTCGGGATGAATATGAGTGATATGTGTTGGCGAAACAGACGATGTTTTAATATTGAATACTGCTCGATAAGGATTTATCCAAGCGTGAAACTCCATCCCCCGCTTATGGGTTTCCTCAATCATAAAAGCCAAAGGGTCATACAGAGGGCTGGGGGGAACACCTTGTTTGCCCATCAAGTATTCACTCCAAGGTTCATATTGCGAAGGATAAAACGCATCAGCCGAGGGGCGCACCTGAACAAACACCGAGTTGATGCCATTGCGTTGATGTATATCAAGCAATTTGATAAATGAAGACTTTTGCTCCTCTATAGAAAGTCCTTTCTCGGCTGGCCAATCTATGTTTACCACGGTGGCAATCCACACCCCCCTAAACTCAAAGTTTATCTGTCCATAAAGATTGGTAAACGAATAAAAAAGAAGAAAGAGGAGAAATGCAATGATGTTTTTCACAGGGCGAAGGTAAGTAAGGATGCAATAAGTGATTAATAGAAGAAAAGATTGAACACTAAATAACGTTTAATAGAAAAGAATACAAACCTGTGTAACAAAAAATAGTTAGATTTACATTCAAAATTAAAAATATGGCAGCAATATATCACCTCAAGGTTAAAAAAGAGTATGCGGCTGCATTGATTGAAGACCTGATTAAAAGTGATGCAGTAGAAAAAATAGCTACTGAAAATTCAGAAATCCCGCAATGGCAGATGGATGCGTTGGATAAAGAATTGCAAAATATTGCCGACAATCCCAACTATACAATTCCTTGGGAAAGCGTAAAGGGTAATTTCAATCAACCATAATGTTATACATCATAAACATTACCCCGGTTGCTTTAACTGATTTAAAAGAAGCTTTTCAATACTACAACAAACTCTCACCAAGCCTTGCTTTAAGATTTACAAAAGAGGTGGAAAGGGCGATGTCAGAAATCGCGGAAATGCCACTTGCATATTCTTTCAGGTATAAAAATGTGCGAGGAAAGCTTTTATATAAATTCCCTTACCTAATTTTCTTTGTCTGCAATACAGAAAAAAGTTCTATTGAGGTACTAAGGATTTTCAATACTTACCAAGATTCATTTTGGTTAAAGTAATAATATCCATTCTAATCTTCCCACACGGTAAGTCCCTCACTACAATTAGAGCAGATGTCTATGTTTTTACGGCTAGTCATCAGTTCTTTGCGGAATTGTTTATAGTTGTCGTTATGCCAAGTTTGTTTAAAGCTTTGGGTCTTTAAATTACCCAATTGATGGGTTGCATCTTTATCAAAACAACAAGGCACAACCAAGCCATCCCAAGTGATTACATTGGCGTGCCACAGCTTCCAACAATGATTCTGTAATCCACTTTTAGACTTCACTTCGCCATTCTTATCTTTCTTGTAACGGCTATATTTTTCTATTGTTGGGATAAGTTGATTAGGGTCATTTTGAAAATCATATACCTGTGCAGTCTTAAAACGCACTTGATCAACACCAATCTCAGCACCTAACTTCTTCACTTCTTCTATTTGATGTTCATTGGGTTTTACTACCAAAAACTGAAAGAAGATAAAAGGCGTTTTGCTGTTTAGTTCTTTCTTCCATTTCACAATGTTTCTTGCTCCTTCCAACACCTTATCTAGTTTGCCACCCACACGGTATTGCTGGTAAACATCTTGCGTGGTGCCATCAATGGAAATAATCAATCTATCCAAGCCACTTTCTACTGTCTTCTTCGCTTTTTCATCTGTTAGATAATGTGCATTGGTACTGGTTGCAGTGTATATTCCTTTGTCGCTTGCGTATTTAACCATCTCCAAAAAGTCAGGATTCAGATAAGGTTCTCCTTGGAAATAAAAAATAAGGTATAATAATTCTTTATAAATATCATCTATTGTCTCCCTGAAAAAGTCTTTCTGTAGCATCCCTGTTGGCCTAGTAAACTCACGCAAACCACTTGGACATTCAGGGCAACGAAGATTACAACTGGTAGTAGGTTCAAAGGAAATAGAGATAGGATAGCCCCATTGCACAGGCTTTTTAAGCAACTTGCTCAATTGAAAACTACCCATCACTTGTGCTGCATTCCATAAACGACGCAGGGTAAGTTTCTTGATGAGGTTGATGCTATCGTTTAAATTAAAGTAAACCATTGCGTAAAAGTAAGCCTGTTGGATTTATAAGAAGCATAATAGACCGTTATACTTTCTTTAATCGAAAAGAATCTGATGAATATTTATGGTGAATGCCTCACATTTGTATGATATAGTTTTATTGAATGGCAAAACGAACGGCACAGAAATCTAAGGGAACAAAACAGCCAAAGAAAGCGGCCTTATCGAAGAGGGCTATCTATTTATGGGGAGTACTACTACTTTCCATAACATTATTTGGGTGGTATGTGGTACACGTTTGGCAACAACAACAGGCAGCAGCAAAAGCAGAAGAAGCTGTGTATGACGCATTTGGAATAGAAATGCCCATACAATTTCCCATACACGGGATAGACGTGAGTAGTTACCAGAATAGTATCTCTTGGCACAAAGTAGCAGCCATGAAAGTGAACAATGTGAGTATGGGATTTGCATTTATAAAAGCCACAGAAGGATTGGGCAATATTGATGAGAACTATAAGAAAAACTACCTGAATGCAAAGAAGGCGGGTATGATATGTGGGGCTTATCATTTCTTTTTGGCAACCAAGAGTGGCATTATCCAAGCAAATAATTACATTAAAGCCACATCACTTTCAAGCAACGATTTACCTCCTGTTGTGGATATTGAACAACTCTATGGAGTGCCGCCTGCAACCATGCGCAAACGCTTAAAAGAATGGTTAACTATTGTGGAGGCTACCTACAAAACAAAGCCAATCATTTATAGTAATGTACAGTTCTATGAACGTTATTTAGGTAGTGAGTTTGATAGCTATCCATTGTGGATAGCTCATTACAACGAACCAGATAAACCACGTATTGGTAGAGATTGGACATTCTGGCAACATAGTGAATCGGGTCATATCAATGGAATTACTAGCTTAGTAGATTGTGATGTATTCAATGGGGATTCTGCTGCTTTTAGGCATTTGTTGTTGCCTTGATGTTTATTTCAGTTTCCTCTGTGCCTCCGTGGCAATTTCTTATTTGCCACAGAGGCACAGAGAGTACAGAGAAGCATTTGCAAAACAAAAAAGCGGCAGCCTTAAAAAGGATTGCCGCTTTTCTTTTATCCGCAATAGATTATAACATCTTAGAAATTGTATCAACCAATTCCTGCTTAGTAATTGGGATACCCATTATCTTGTTATAAGGTTGTGCATCCACAAAATAAACATCCCTGATAATCTTTACCAATTGTCCATTGTTTATTTCTGGTATCAAAACTTTATCGAAGTTCTTTATTATGTCACCTAAATTTTTTGGGAAAGGACGTATATAACGGATATGAGCATGGCTTACGGCATGACCTTGTGCTTGTAACTCTAGCACCGCACTTTTGATAGCACCATAAGTACTACCCCAGCCAATAACCAATACGTTACCCTTTTCAGGGCCACTGTCTATTGTCTGTAATGGAATATAATCTGCTATTTTATCAACCTTGGCTTGCCTAGTCTTCACCATGTGTTGGTGATTGTCGGAGTCGTAGCTGATATTGCCAGTAATATCCTGTTTTTCCAATCCACCAACCCTGTGTTCCAATCCCTTTGTGCCAGGAATAGCCCATGGACGAACCAACTTTTCATCCCTGCGATAAGGCATAAACTTCTCCTCTCCTTCAACTGGTGTTTCTTTGAATTTAACCTCAATCTTAGGTAAATCTGCACTATTAGGGAAAAGCCAAGGCTCTGCACCATTGGCAATATAACCATCACTCAATAAGATAATGGGGGTCATGTGTTGCACCGCAATCCTAACCGCATCAAAAGCCACATCAAAACAATCGCTTGGCGTTGATGAAGCGATTACCGGCATTGGGCATTCGCCATTTCTGCCATAATAGGCTTGTAACAAATCGCTTTGTTCTGTCTTGGTAGGTAAGCCTGTAGAAGGGCCGCCACGTTGAATATTTATAATCACCAAAGGAATTTCCAGCATCACAGCCAAGCCCATAGCTTCTGCTTTCAGTGCCATACCAGGACCGCTCGTTGTAGTGATACCAAGGTTGCCACCATAGCTTGCTCCTATTGCTGAAGTAACCGCAGCAATCTCGTCTTCTGCTTGGAATGTGCGGATGCCAAAGGTTTTATATTTACTTAGTTCGTGTAAAATATCCGATGCAGGAGTGATTGGATATGTTCCCAAGAAGATAGGCAAGCCACTCTTTTCTCCTGCTGCAATCAATCCATAAGCCAATGCCTGATTACCCATAATGCTGCGGTAATGCCCCGGTTCCATCTTTGCTTTCTGTACAGTATAACGGGTACTGAAAGTTTCGGTGGTATCGCCATAGCTGTATCCCGCTTGCAATACCTTGATATTACTTTGAAGGATACTCTCTTTCTTACCAAACTTTTCTTCCAAAAAGTCTATTGTGCTTACCAAATCCCTGTTGTACATCCAATAGATAAAACCAAGTACAAACATATTTTTTGCACGGTCACGCTCTTTGGTGCCTAAATCAGAAAAGTCTTTTACAGCTTCACGGGTAAGCTTGGTAACATCTACTTTTATCAGTTCATAACCTTCCAAGCTTCCATCTTCCAACGGATTTATTCCATCGGGATAGTTGGCAAGGCGAAGGTTCTTACTATCAAATCCATCAATGTTGGCTATAATTTTACCACCTCTTTTCAACCCTTTTAGGTTTACTTTAAGGGCAGCAGCGTTCATTGCCACCAATACATCGCACGAATCGCCGGGGGTATATACTTTGTTGGAAGAGAAGTGAACCTGAAAACCACTAACCCCAGGAACAGTACCTATTGGGGCACGGATTTCAGCGGGGAAATCTGGGAAAGTAGCCAAATCGATACCCAATAAAGCGGTATTGTTTGTGAACTGCTGACCCGTAAGTTGCATACCATCACCACTATCACCTGCAAACTTTATTACTACGTCTTCTAAAACCTGTTCTTGTTTATTCATTATAGAGGAACAAAAAGGATGAAACTATTGTTGCGAATCTTTTAAAAAGCAAAGCATTCAATCGCCCAAAAAGGGACGCAAAGCTAAGAATTTATAATGGATTATCAGTAATTGAAAATAGATAGGTAATAATTGAGAATTGTTTCATAACAAGAAGATGGGGCATAAAATAAAAGTGCAATGACTACGTAGGTAATAACTGCACTTTATCAATTGTAAATTATCATTTAATCTTAGAAGCTGTTTGTGGTAAATGAAATTGATTAGGTAACGAAAGTATAAAAGAATATTGGAATAAAAGAGCAATTGTTGGTTGATAATAAAAATAATAATCAACTACTAACCCCAGCGTGCCGTCATATCGAATGGTTCATCTGGTGCGCCAGATGAACCATTCGATATGACGGTCGTTTCCACCACAAAATCTTTATTTGTCTTACAATCCCTCTCTCCGCCACGTCAAAGAAATCTATTCAACTCACGGGTTATAAACGTCACCCATTTTCTTCTCTCAGCTTATCTCACCGCTCTCTACCACACTAATAGGGGCTTCTTAGCGGACTAAGTAGATAAAAAATCACCCCTTTTTCTTTCAAAAAGCTCTTTTAATGGTTCAAATTGGATAAAATCAATTGGTAGAAACGCAATATCTTCCGGAAGATTTCCAATATCTTCTAGGAGATTTCCAATATCTTCTGGGAGATTTCCAATATCTTCTGGGAGATTTCCAATATCTTCTGGAAGAAATGTAAAGTTTGGTGGGCTTTTTTAAACAAAGTAGAGGTAATTGACGCTAAAGAACGTCGCTTTCGAAGTAATAAAATTCACCTGTAACCTAATCGCCGTTCAAAAAGATTAATCAACAATTTATTTAAACACAATTTAATTTTATTAAAACGAAAAAGAATCCTTATTTACCAGAGAATAATAGTTATGAGTTAAATAAGATTGCATAGTCTCCTTAACTCATAACTAAAAAAGCCCTTGAAATATTTATTCAAGGGCTTTTTTATATCTTATATCTAACCACTAACCCTCTATTCCCATTTTATTCAAAATGTTCATACTTACGCCTGTGGTGGAGTAGCCACCATCGTGAAAGAGGTTTTGCATGGTAACCATACGGGTTAAATCTGAGAATAAAGTGATGCAATAGTTGGCGCAATCCTCGGCACTTGCATTGCCAAGCGGGGCAATTGCATCTGCATAGTCAAAGAAATCACCGAAGCCTTTGATGCCGTTTCCAGCAGTAGTTTTTGTTGGCGATTGAGAAACAGTGTTGATACGAACCTTCTTTTGAGTGCCATAATGATAGCCAAAGCTGCGGGCAATAGACTCTAAAGTTGCTTTGATGTCGGCCATGTCGGTATAAAAAGGATAGGTACGTTGGGCAGCCATATAAGTTAGTGCTACTACGCTACCCCACTCGTTGATGGCATCAAGTTTATGTGCTACAGCCAACATTTTATGGAAAGACAAAGCGGATACATCCATCCCTTTTTGATAATATTCGTAATTAAGTTCGGTATAAGGAATCTTTTTTCTTATGTTGAGGCTCATACCAATTGAGTGCAACACAAAATCAACTTTCCCACCCAATATTTCTTGCGACTCTGTGAATAAAGTAGTCAAGTCTTCTACACTAGTAGCATCGGCTGGAACAATTTTAGAACCTGTTTGCTCTGCTAGTTTGTTTATTTCTCCCATTCGCATCGCAATAGGTGCATTAGTCAATACAAACGTTGCGCCTTCTTCATGTGCCTTCTCTGCAACCTTCCAAGCAATGGAATTTTCGTCTAATGCACCACTGATTATTCCACGCTTTCCTTTTAATAAATTATATGACATATCCGAGATTTATTTAATTATGAGGGGTCAAACATAACACATAATGCGGAATTGTTTGTAGAGACGGATATTAATCCGTCTTTGAAACAATAATAAGACGGATTAATATTCGTCTCTACCAACCATTTCCTTTGCATTTTCGATGGCAGCAGCTGTAGGCTTTTCGCCACCTAGCATCTGCGCAATAGCATTTATTTGTTCATCTTTAGTCAATAATCGAATGTTTGTTTTGACCGTATTGCCCTTGTTTTCTTTGTAAACAAAGTAATGTGCATCGGCTTTTCCAGCAATCTGAGGCTGGTGGGTGATGCAAATAATTTGTCTGTTGGCTGCCAATCCTTTCATGATGGCACCCACTTGTTTGGCGGCTTCCCCACTGATGCCTGTATCTATTTCATCGAAAATCATGGTGGGCAGATCAATGCTTTTTGCTACTAATGATTTTATACAAAGCATCAATCTACTCAATTCGCCACCACTTGCCACCTTGCGTATTGGCTCGAAACGGTTGCTTTTGTTGGCATCGAAAAGAAATTCAATATCGTTGCTGCCATATTGATTGAGAGATGTTTCTTTAACAGAAACCATCATCCTTGCATTGGGCATCCCTATTTGATGCAATAAAACATTTACCTCTTTCTCTAATGGCTTTGCCTGATTATTTCTTTTATCTGAAAGAGATTTGGCAGTTGCAGTTGCTCGTTTTAGTAAAGTTGCAACTTCTTTTTCCTTTGTTATGATGGCTTCATCTATATTCAAAACCCCTTGCAATTTTTCTTCTAAATCTTTTTGGATGATAAGCAACTCGGCAGTAGTCAATACATTATGTTTCTTCAACAACTTATATCCTGCTGCTAATTTCTCATTGATTATTTCTACCCGTGCCCCATCAAAATGTATTGTTTCGCTAATGCGTTCAGCTTCTTCAGCGATGTCGGCAATTTCTATTTGAGAAGATTTAATTCTTTCTATTAGTCCAGACAAATCTTTATGATAAGCCGCAAATCCTTGCAACTGATTGGATAGTTGTTTCAATAAAGCTGTTACGGGAGTTTCGTTGTCTTTCAGCTCGAAATAAGTTCTCTCCAATGCCGTCTTGATGCCTTCACTATTGCTTAGTAACTGTAACTCAGTATCTAAATCTTCCAGTTCATTTTCCTTTAGGCCTACCTCTTTCAATTCATCATACAAAAATTGGAAATAGTCTAATTCCTTTGCAAAAGAAGATTTCTGTTGATGAAGGGATTGCAAGTCTTTGTTGGCATTCACCCACTGTTGATATTCCGATTGATAGTTTTGCAAGAAAGATTGATTGCTTGCAAGCGCATCTACCACCTCCCTTTGAAAATCAGTATCGCCAATTTCCAATGTATCAAATTGTTGGTGAAGATCTACTAGGCAACTCGCCAACTCTTTCAATTGTTGCAATGTGGCAGGGGTATCATTTACAAATGCCCGAGACTTTCCATTGGTTGCAATTTCTCTTCTTATCACTAGTTCTTCATCAATATCCAAATCGTTTTCAGTCAGGAAGTTCTTTACTGCTTCTTTGCTATCCACTAAAAAAGTTCCTTCAATAAAACATTTCTTATCATTTTTCAGCAGCACATTACTATCAGCACGCTCGCCAAGAATAAGGCTCAAGGCACCAATGAGAATACTTTTTCCCGCACCTGTTTCCCCTGTAATAATATTTAGTTGATTAGAAAACTGAATGTCTATTTCATCAATGATGGCGTAATTCTGAATGTGTAGTTTCTTAAGCACTTAAATAACTGTTTTATAAGCCGATTCGAATAAACAATCATCAAAAATAAGCTGCAAGTGCTAAATGGAAGGGATTAAATGATTTAAAAGAAAGAAATACTACTTTGCTTCATATTCAAACCAATTAAAGTCTGCATTATCCTCGGATTGTTTTCCATTGCCGGAAGCATATAATCCAATCATTACGCCGTTATATCCTCCGGTTACTTCTGTTCCTAAAAAGCGGGTATTCAACACCCCGACTTTGTTTTCTACCCCATTCTTTTCGTAATAAAAAGTATATAGTTTCTTATCGCCTTTTACTTTTAATTCAATCGCACCATCACCAATTAGCAATTCATTCAATACTTGATTTAAACTATCCAATACATAACGCAAACAAATCACTCTTTGATTTCCTTTACGCTTGATATAAAAATCATAATGAAAAATGTTTGTCATTAATAAAGTCAACCCAGCTTCTTCGTTTTCACTCTTTGGATTAAACTCCAGAGATGTCTTTGCTGTAAAATTAAAATGTTGTTGCCTCTTAGCCACAAAAGCTGGTGATTCTAAATCATTCAATGAATATTCATTTCCTTTCAATCGTAAATATCCTTTTTTTTCTGTCAAAGAATAATTTGCAGAATCAGGATTGCGGAGATGCACCCAATCAAATCCCAACTCTTTATCAAAGTCGGTTTTGTATGGTTTGTTGTAGGTAGCAGGTTCGGTTTCTAAATTGGGTGGACTTTGTTTTATAAACTCATCTGTTTGTCCATTACCATTTACCACAGGCCATTCGCCTGTTTTCCATTCCACAGGTGTAAGGCAAGTTTCTCTGCCAATAAAATGAATTCCATCCACGGCAGGGCGAAATGCAAGATGTACCATCCACCAACTGCCATCGGTTGCTTGCACCATATCTGCGTGCCCCGTTCCTTGAATGATGCTGTAAGCCATACGATTGGTGAGGATAGGATTGTGTGGGCAGCTTTCAAAAGGCCCCCATATATTTTTGCTTCGACTAATGGCAACCGAATGCCCATAAGCTGTTCCCCCCTCTGCAGTTTGCAAATAGTAGTAACCATCTTTTTTATACATGTGTGGGGCTTCCACATAGCTGCCACCACTTCCTCTCCATAATTCTTTTATTTCTGTTAGGCGTTTTCCAGTCTTTATATCTATTTCACTTTGATAAATTGCCCTTTGGTCGGTAGGTTTATGGGCACGGTTAGAAATAAAATAAGTCTTTCCATCCTCATCAAAAAACAAGGAAGGGTCAATACCATTTTGATCCACAATTATCGGCTCGCTCCAAGGCCCGGCGGGGTTGGTAGCAGTTACATAAAAGTTGCCATATTGCCTATCACCACTCACATTGGTTACCACCATATAAAAAGTTCCTTTGTTATAGCGGATGGTTGGCGCATAGACCCCATTGGCAGGTTTGGCATTTTTAAGTGGTAGTTGGCTAGCCCTGTCCAGCACATTCCCAATCTGTGTCCAATGCACCAAATCCTTACTATGCCAAACGGGGATGCCCGGAAAATATTCAAAGCTACTGTTCACCAAATAATAATCCTCACCAACACGGCACACACTTGGGTCGGGATAAAAGCCGGGGATAACGGGGTTCTTATAGCCTTGTGCCGAGATACTTAAGCAATATGTAAAGAGGCAAAGAGTAAGACAAACAAACTTGATAGACAATTTCATACAGTCACTTTTTTTAGAGAGGGTGTAAAAGTACCCTTTAAAAGTGTTGGCTATTTAGCCCAATGTGCAAAATGCTGTACCGTATGGGGCAATGTGCGTACCTGCCATAAAAAAGAAGTGCAGCCCCACCCCACGTAGTAACTGCACTCTAAACCTTGGTTTTGGCAATCTAGTATTTTAATTTCTTTTTCTAATATTCTTCACTCTCCAACATCCAAATAGAAGCAACGGGTTTTATCAATTAGTTAATCCACCCTTCTGTTAATGCCATTTTTATAAGAGCAGAAGAAGTAGTGCATTCAAACTTTTTCAGCATATTCTTCCTATGATTTTTTACCGTATGCTCGCTTATAAACAATTTGTTGGCTATCATTTTACTACTATATCCCTCTGCCATCAGTTTCAAAATTCTTTTTTCCGAGTCTGTCACGGTTACATTTTCGCCTGCAACTAAATCAATTGGCAGCTTTACAATCTCTTCCACATTATTGGAGTCAATAATGTAGCTTTTGCCATTAACCTTCGATTTAAAATGTGTTATATCCGAAACAATCACCAAAAAACTCTGTGGTTTCCCCTTTAGGTTGAACAAAATTGGTACCCCCTGAATATGCAACAAAACCTCAATGCCGTTTTTACAACTAAACCCTAGCGACCTATTTAGTTTTAACGAAGCCCTCTTCTCTTCTGGTTGGCCAAACAAATATTCTAAATAATAATCACAGCTCTTCAGCAAATCCCTACTTTCCTTTTTGTTGCAATGCTCTAGCAGCAACTCACATTTTCCACCAATATAACCCGAAGGCTCAAAGCCCGTAACCTGTTTAAATGCCCCTCCTATGCTTTCTATTTTGCGACTATTTGAATTTATAACAATAGCGAAAAATATGTTCGCACAGTTAAAGGTTGATAAATAAGATACTAAGTCAAAGTGTTTGTTTTTCAAATTTATTTAGGTTAAAAAAGGGTGACTTAGAAAATTAAACAATTAACAATTCCCTTCATTCAAAAGAAAATGCATTTTATAATAAAAACATCAATCCAATAGTATGAAGTAATATCAGGATTGTTTCTTACGTAGTACAAAATGCATTTTCGCAAGAGGTGTCACTCCCCTAAAAAGACATACTTTGGACTTCTTACAAAAGTAGAAGTAAACGGTTTAGATGTTATAGCCCTTTATAGTCATTTTATAAGAAATTTTATTATGTTTTGGCAAAAAGGAAACAAAAGTGGGGAAAAGGAGGGGGAAATTGGTAAATGAAAATTGAAAATTGACATAAAAAAGCCTTTGAAGCTTTGCACTTCAAGGAATTTTTTGATTTATGAATGATAAGTTAAATTAGATTATCGCAGTTTGCCGGAGTCAAAATACCCTTTGCTGAACACTTGAGCAATGTTGCTGAACACTTGGGCAACGTTGCTGAACACTTGGGCAATGTTGCTGAACACTTGGGCAACGTTGCTGAACACTTGGGCAACGTTGCTGAACACTTGAGCAATGTTGCTGAACACTTGAGCAATGTTGCTGAACACTTGGGCAACGTTGCTGAACACTTGAGCAACGTTGCTGAACACTTGAGCAATGTTGCTGAACACTTGAGCAACGTTGCTCAAATGTTCAGTAAAGTCTTATTAACTCAAGTAAACAACCGTTTTGAGCGATTAAACGAACTTTTTTGAAAGAAAAAAGAGATGGGTAATGATTTAAAATATTCTCGCTGTTATTGTCCCTTTGTTTATTTATGCGAAAAAATTAAAACCACTGCTGCCGATAGAACCCATACACCCAACAAACAGTATAAAGCAATGGCAAGTGGGTTGTTGAAGCGTTTCATTTTTTGCCAATTTGCAATGTCCTTATCCCTTACGGCATAATATTTATAATTGAAAAAGTAGGCAAATAAATTCTTAAAGGCATATTGGGGCTTTGAAGGTTTGTAACCGAATAACACCATTAATTTCAAGAGCAATACCAACAATAACGGGTAAATGCCGTAAAGGAAAATGGAATTAATTAAAGTATCTAACATCATATTTGTGGGGTTTGTTGTCTATTTTAAATTTTAACTTAAAACAATCGTTAGGTTGAACGTGCAATTTACATCTCTAGTATTTTATCGAATTGTTAAAAAAGGCTCAATGTGCTGCGAAATTCATTTAACAATCATGTTTTTACTATTTTCAAAATATGTTCTTTTGTCAAATAAATAGTTTTATTTGGTCTATTCTTCATTTGTAGCAACAATGGGCAAACTGACTACCATCTCAGTTCCTTCGTTTTCTTTACTAATGCAACCAATTGTACCGCCGTGCATTTCTACAAACCTTTTTACAAGGCTCAGTCCAAGACCGGTGCCTTCTATCTTGCCAACATTGCTTGCCCTGTAGAAATTATCAAAAAGATTTTTCAACTCTTCTTGCGGAATGCCTATACCAAAATCTTTTACAGATACTACACATTGATTGTCATAAAAGTTGATGGAAACAATAGGGGATGGTCGCTCCTCCGAGTATTTGTAGGCATTTGAAAGCAGGTTTCTAAAAATCAGAGCCAGGTATTTTCTATCCCCCTGCACGCTTTGAGGGGTTCCGATTACACTGATTGAGGCTTTCATTTCTTTTTTGTTTTTGAAAGATAGCCTCTCGTTTATATCTGTGATGATAGATTGGATTGATTGACTCCTGAAGCGAAGATTTAAATTGCCACTTTCCAGTTCTTCCAAAACAAGCACTTCGTCAATCATTTCTGATAATCCATCCACTTCTGTATTTATGCAATCCACATCTTTTGTTAGTTGCTCCACATCAATTTGGTTATCTTCAGTTCCCACTTTTATCATTTCGCACAAAGCTTTTATAATAGATAATGGTGTTTTGAACTCGTGCGATACAAACTGCAAGAAGCCTGTTTTCAGGCGGTTTAGTTTCTTTTCTTCCTCTAGCGCAGCAAGTATTGCTTCTTCTTCCTGCTTTTTTTTATTAACTACCTTACCAACTGTCACTGCGGCCATTGAACCAGTAAAGCTGTCGTCAAATATCTTTCCCGTTAGTTCCAACCATGTGTTAGTTCCATCCTTTTTTCTAAACCGAAGTTGCACACTCTCGCCTACCTCAACATCTCCCTTAATGTTTGCCTCCCTATATTTCCATATCTTATCAATGTCATCGGGGTGATAAAAATCGAAAGAACTTTTTCCAACTAGCTCTTGCGGCTCATAGCCAGCTATCTCTTTAATGGATGGGGATACATAAATATAATTGGTGTCTTTGTCGTGCATACAAACCAAATCACTAACATGGATAGACAATAGTTCGTGGATGGTTTGATTCCTCTTCTGTGTCGTAATATTTTTTGATACCCCCGTGAAACCAATTATTTCATGAGTCTTAGAATAGATAGGAAAACTTGTGGTATTCAGCCAAACAATCTCTCCATTTTTTGCTACGACCCGCACATCTATATTGTACGACAAAGCCGTGCCATCAATTAGTGTTTGCCTTGCAGCTTTAGCTTTTTCAACATCAACCGGTAAAAAAAAGTAATTGCCATCTTGTGCCAATGTTTCCTCTTTACTGTAACCCAATACTCTTGTCCAAGCATCATTTATCTCTAATAATTTTCCTTGAAGGTCTATATTGTAAATAATATCGGGTGTGTATTTCAGAAGGAGTTGATGTCTTTTTTCTCCTTCTTCTGCTTTAAGAATAATCTCTTTTTCTTGCGAGATATCTTGAGAAAGAACGGCTACCTTGTCAATCTCACTTTTTCTGTTATACAAGGGAGACATTTGCACACGAACCCACATTTCAGTTTTATCTTTTTTATAAACTAAATAAGTGGATTCGACCGAACAACCATTTTTTACACTTTCCAAAACTTGAGGAATCATGCTAAAGTTGGATTTAGGGCCAACCAACAATTCGAATATTTTCTTGCCTTTAACCTCGCCAAGCGAAAAGCCAAATTGATCTTCGGCTCTTTCATTCATCCAAATAATTTCTCTATCTAGATTGATGATAGCCAACGCACGGTTAGAATGCTTTACAATCTGATCTGCTGTATAATAGGCATCCTTTATACTTTCAAGTTCCTTAGATGCTTTTTCATATTTGTTAAGTAGTCCTTTGTAAGCCTCTTCGTAGTTCATTAGAGAGATTTTCAAGTGTTATGCTTTGTTAAACCTGGGGTGTGGCGTATCCTTCTTTCCTCTGTTTTTCGGTGGGTGTGCAATTAAATCTTTTCCTGAAACATTTTGAAAAATAAGCGACAGAACTAAAACCAAGCACACTTGCCACTTCTTTAATGGGTAACCACTTATTGGTTGTAAGCATCAACTTTGCTTTTTCTAGTTTTCTAAACATTAGGTAGTTGTTGGTAGTAACACCATATTCTCTTCTTATAATACGCCCAAGCTTACTTTGGCTAACGCCTAATTCCTTTGCTAACTCTGTTATTTTCAGCTCTTCTTTTGTAGCAATGGCTTCATCCGTCATTTTATTTAGCTTCTCTATTATATATTGTTTATTGTCGGGGCTTGTTTTTAAAGGAATCAACATCTCGTTCTGATATTTTTGTTTTATTTTCTCACAAAGCATCAGTAAGTTTTTAATCCTAAACTGAAGGTGCTTTAGTTCAAAAGGTTTTACCAAGTAATCGTTGGCTCCATATTGGAGTCCATCAGATATAATATCATTGGAGGAAATAGCCGATATAATCAAAACAGGTATGTATGAAAGATTTATATCCTTCTTGATGGTTTGCAAAAACTCTAACCCGCTTACCTTTCCAGCAAGGTTTATATCAAGTACAATCACATCGGGTTTAAAGTCATAGCATATCTCCACTCCATTGTCTACAGAATCGGAAGTATTGATATAATACTCGCCAATTAATGCCCTTTTAATTAATTCAGTGTATACATCTGAATCTTCAAAGATTAGCAACCTGCTGTTTTTCGGATTTCCAGCAATTGTACGTTTGTCATTGTAACTTTCCATAAGTTTTAAAATAAAATGTGTATGTTATAATATAATTTAGATTATACCTTGTATTAGAGATATTTTTCGGATACGAAGTAATAGATTAAAAAAAACAAATCTTTTTAATTGAATATAATTTGTTGCACTATGACGAATATACAACACTTTAGTGCTTAAAAATTAAAAAAAATGTTTGAATTTTTGATAGCAATATTGTTATTAATAATCATAATTCCTGAATATTAGAAACATATTACTTCAAGCACTAAATGTTTTGCCCAATTAAATCTTAAACCAGAACATAAATACACATGCGAAGATAAAACTAAAAAAATTGTTAGTAACCCCTTTAAAATGGGGGGGTAAGCAAGAAATGATTTAGCTAAACATCTAGAATTGATTTAAAGAGTATGCTTTTAAATCTTAAATTTTTACTCAAATAATTTATAGCTTCTTTGTGAAAATTTCATTTGGAAAGTTAACTTCCATAAAAAAAGTAGTATTAAATGATGTTTATAAACCTAAGTGTCAATTTTAAAAAATGAAACAGGCCATTGAAATGGCCTGAGTTAATAACCCTTAAAAATTTCAAAAAAATGAAACTTCAACTTTAGTATCACCGTGTGATACAATATTTTAGAAAACTGTCAATTAGAAATCAAAGTATTAAAACAACCAACTTCTCAATCATTAAAATTATTCCTAGCCCAATTCTTACTAAACAACCTTAACAGCATTAATCACTAGAATTATATAAGAAGATTGGGAATGATTGACCGTGGGGTATGTCAACCACTTCCCATTTCTTCTAAAATTTCAAACAAAAACAATAGAATAAAAATTCACGCTTTGGCAAAAGAAAGTAATTACTTAAATACAATTTTAAACGTGACTAATATTTAATGATGATTGATTAAACTGTGTAATAAATGGCGCGTATTTGTTGAAGTATGAGTTTCTTTTACTCATTTTTTTATAGCGTAAAAATTTAGATTAAACAGATTAGCAGTAAATCGATTGAAGAAACATGTGTAAAACAAAAAAGGTTTAAACATAAAGTTTAAACCTTTTTTATAGCTAGATTTTGATACTAACTATTTATTATAAAGTACGCTTCACTTCTTCTTCTTCATAAGCAATTACACTATCACCTACATTCAAGTCGCTGAATCCCTTAACGGTCAATCCGCACTCATAGCCATTGTTAACTTCCTTCATGTCATCTTTAAAACGCTTCAAGCTACCCAGCTCAGCAAAACCGCCTTCTTGACGAGGATATACAAGTATGCCATCACGGAAAACACGAATTTTATGATCTCGCTTGATCTTTCCTTCCTGAACATAACAACCTGCAACAGTGGCTTTGTCAAATTTATAAACCTCTCTAACTTCTACAGTTGCGACTTCTTTTTCCTCAACCTTAGGCTCAAGCATACCTTCCATTGCACTCCTTATCTCATCGATAGCGGTGTAAATGATAGAATACATCTTAACCTGTACACCTTCGTTTTCTGCTAATTTATTAGCTTGTGAAGATGGACGCACATTAAAGCCTACAACAATTGCATCTGACGCAGCAGCAAGCAATACATCGCTTTCAGAAATCTGTCCAACTGCTTTATGAACAACCCTTATAGCTATCTCCTGGTTAGACAGTTTTTGTAATGAATCACTAAGTGCTTCTACAGAACCATCCACATCACCCTTGATGATAATGTTGAGTTCCTTAAAGTTACCCAGTGCCAAACGACGACCAATTTCATCCAAGGTAATGTGTTTTCTAGCACGGAGACCTTGTTCGCGAGAAATCTGCGCCCTTTTGGTTGCTACTTCCTTAGCTTCACTTTCGTCTTCAAATACTTTGAATTTCTCACCTGCTTGAGGTGCGCCGTTTAAGCCTAGAATAACAACGGGTGTCGATGGTGGTGCTTCCGTTACTCTTTGATTACGTTCATTGAACATTGCCTTCACACGACCATAATATTGCCCAGAAACCATCAAATCACCCTGGCGTAATGTACCGTTTTGAACAAGAATAGTAGCAACATAACCACGTCCTTTATCTAATGATGCTTCAATGATAGAACCAGTAGCTTCTTTCTTAGGATTAGCTTTAGCATCTAATAACTCAGCCTCTAGGAGTATTTTTTCTAATAATAAATCTACATTCAAGCCCTTTTTTGCAGATAGTTCCTGACTTTGATATTTACCGCCCCAGCTTTCGACCAATATATTCATCCCAGCCAACTGCTCGTATATCTTTTGAGGGTTTGCGCCGTCTTTGTCTATTTTGTTTACAGCAAAAATCATAGGAACGCCTGCTGCTTGTGCGTGACTGATAGCTTCCTTTGTTTGAGGCATCACCGCATCGTCAGCAGCAACAACAATCACAGCAATATCCGTAACCTTGGCACCTCTTGCACGCATGGCAGTAAACGCTTCGTGACCAGGTGTATCCAAGAAGGTAATTGCTTTGCCATCAGGTAGGGTAACTTCATACGCACCAATGTGTTGAGTAATACCACCTGCTTCACCAGCTACCACATTTGCATTACGAATATGATCCAACAAAGAGGTCTTACCGTGATCCACGTGACCCATTATCGTAACAATGGGAGGACGGGTTTCTGAATCAGCTAAATCTTCGGCTTCTTCTTCCTCATCCATTTCTTCTATATCATCAACACCAATAAATTCAACTTCAAAGTCAAATTCACTAGCTACTAATTCTATTACTTCCGCATCAAGGCGTTGGTTAATACTAACCATAATGCCAAGACCCATACATTTTCCGATTACTTCTGCAAAACTTACATCCATCAAGTTGGCCAATTCACTTACCGTTACAAATTCAGTTACTTGTAATTTGTTGTCCTGTCCATCGTTATCGTTCATTGCTTCGGCAGCTTCATCACGTTTTGCACGACGATATTTTGCTTTTAGGCTCTTTCCACGACCACCGCCACCGGCAAGCTTGGCCTGAGTTTCCTTAATCTTATCTTGAATTTCTTTTGCATCAATTTCTTTGTCATCCCTACGGTTAGAAGACCTACCGCCAGTACCACCTGTTCTATTGAAAGAACCACCTTGTCCTCCTCCGCGGTTAAATCCACCAGCGCCTCCACCACGATTATTATTGTTATTAGCTGCCACAACAGGTCTATTGGTTCCAACACCTGGAGCAGACTGTGGTGGGTGATGAGGGTGTGGGGCATTGGCTGGACGATTCTGATTATCCCTATTAAATCCACCTTGACCTTGTTGTGTATTTCTATTTTGAAAATTACCTGGGCTACCTCCTTGATTACCAGGATGTGGATGATGGTGGTGACCACCGCCAACCTTTCTGTTGTCAACTGGTATCCTTTTCCTTAGTTTTCTGTCTTCCGGAGAACTTGGTTTAGGTCGGGTATCACTATCAATTGGTAGTTCTATCTTTCCTAATATTTTTGGACCAGTTATTATCTCAGCTTGTATGTTTTCGATAGTTACTGATTCCTCTTTTGGAGCAGGTAAATCAATTTCTGGGGCTGAGGTTGGAACCTCTACACGTTCAGCAACTTTTTCAACTATTTCAATCTTGGGAGGAGCTACCTCTTCTACTTTAGGAGCAACTTCAATATGTTGTGTTGGTAAATCTTTTGGTTTATGAGGTTCTACTTTTCTAAATTCTGCTTTTTTAGGTCTTGTAGATGAATCAATAGCTGCTAAATCAATCTTACTTAAAATCTTAGGACCCTCTAATTCAGGGGCCTCAATTTTTATGACATTACTCGAATTATCTACTACTTCTTCTACTGGCTTAACTTCTTGAACTATCGGAGCAGATGGAATCTTAAATACTTCTTCTGCTTTAACAGTCTCAGATTGTTTAACTGGCACAACCTCTAAAGGTAATACTATAGTTGGAGTTATTACTAGTGCTTCGACAACCTTTACTTCTGGTTCTATAGGTTTAGGTTCTTCCTTTACAAATGGTTTTCTGTTGAAGGTAATTTCTTCTTCGTCTCTTCTCTTACGATCAGTATGTTGATTCTTTGGTATCTCTACCAAATCTGCTTTATTTTTAGCTTGCTTGTCATTTTGAAACTCGGCCTGCAAAGCGTAATACATAGGTTCAGTGAGCTTTGCAGTAGGTTTCAAGTCGTCCTTATGAAAACCTTTTTTAGCCAAAAAGTCTATCAGGGTATCCTGCCCTACATTAAACTCTTTAGCTGCTGCTAATAACCTCGGTAACTTCAGTTCTGACATTCAGTGCTATTTAATCCACAGGCTACAATTAATTTATCATCATAGCCTTTTGTATATTTTGTTGTTAAACCCTAATTAATCTATTGTATTACACCAAGTATTATTCCCTTGGCAACCACAAAGTAACCCTATATATTCTAAAAACACAAAAACTTATTCTGCTTCCCTTTCAAATTCTTCCTTAAGAATCTTGATAACGTCAGCGATAGTCTCTTTTTCTAGGTCAGTACGCCTTTCCAATTCGCTTGCTGTAAGAGCCAATACACTCCTAGCAGTGTCACAACCTACACGCTTGAACTCATCAATGATCCAAGGTTCTATTTCATCAACAAATTCATCCAAGTCAATATCAAATTCATCCACTTGTTCTTCATCTTCCCTGAATGCGTCTATTTCGTAACCAGTCAGTTCACATGCCAATTTAATATTTACACCCCTACGACCAATAGCCAAAGAAACCTGATCTGCCTTTAAGTAAGCATCAACTTGTTTCTTTGCTTCATCAATTCTCATGAAACTTATTTTGGCAGGTGTCAACGAACGCTGGATAAGCAATTGAATATTGCTTGTATAATTGATAACGTCAATATTTTCATTCTTCAACTCACGAACAATACCATGAATACGACTACCCTTCATACCTACGCAAGCACCCACTGGGTCAATCCTATCGTCGTAGCTTTCTACAGCAACCTTTGCTCTTTCCCCTGGTTCCCTTACAATCTTTTTGATTACAATAAGACCGTCGAATATTTCTGGAACTTCTATCTCTAACAACTTAGCTAAGAAATTAGGACTTGTTCTAGACAGGATAATTACAGGATTATTGTTCTTTAAATCAACCCTTTCTATTACAGCCCTTGCATTTTCTCCCTTTTTGAAGAAGTCATTTGGTATTTGTTCAGACTTAGGAAGTATCAATTCATTGCCTTCATCATCCAACAATAAAACTTCTTTCTTCCAAACCTGATATACTTCGGCAGATATTATTTCACCAATCCTGTCCTCATATTTCTTTACCAATGCATTCTTCTTTAAGTCACCTATGCGGCTTGCCAATGTTTGTTTGGCAGCAAGTATGGCACGGCGACCAAAGTCTAGCATATCTACTTCTTCATACAATTCTTCACCTACTTCAAAATCCGGTTCAATCTTTATTGCATCAGAATAAGAAACTTCTTCATTAGGATCCATTACATCGCCATCTTCCACAATTATACGGCGGCGGATAATTTCCAAATCACCTTTCTCTGCATTTACAATTACATCAAAGTTTTCATCACTGCCATACTTTTTTCTAAGCAATGTTTTGAACACGTCCTCTACCACCTTCATCATCGTGGGACGATCTAGGTTCTCTGCATCTTTGAAATCCTGGAATGCGTCAATTAAGTTTATACTTGCCATAACCTGAAATCTTTCTTTTAAACTTGATTCTTAAAATTTAATTTGTACAACCGTTGTTTTAATATTCGCAAATGGTATCACCAATTTCTGTATCACCGCTTTCTTGCCTTTTCCTTCTTTAACTTCTAGAATAATATCTGCTTCTGCAACTTCTATCAGCGTCCCTTCTTTTATTGTGCCATCCTTAAAAACTATTTCCACATCCCTACCCATGTTTTTGGTGTATTGACGTTGTAGTTTCAATGGTTCTGTTAAGCCTGGGCTGGATACTTCCAAACTAAAATCACCTTCTGCATAAATGGCAGCTTCTTCAATCATCTTATAAAGCTTCCTGTTTATCCTCACACACAAGTCTATCGGGAAACCATTGTCGCCATCAATAAAAACCTTTATGTTGTTTGTTGGCTTTATCTTAAACTCAACCAAGAACAAGTCTGGGTAGTCTGCCAAGATTATTTGTAGCCAATTTTCTATATTTTTCGATGTATCTTCTGCCATAGGTATAAAGAAGAAGGGAACTGCAATAGTTCCCTTCATTTTCTCCTCGGCTGCAAATGTAACGGAATGCGCTGTTATATTCCAAATAAAAAGTCCTTTTGTATTAAAATAGAGGGATTGCAAAGCTTTTAATGCATAAATGGCAGTGATTCAGGTCTATTTAAAAAATTGGCCCCGATAAAAATCGGAGCCGCAACCAAAACTAACTACTTATGAGAAAAATTTTAATAATTTTATTCTTATAATATACTAATAACAAACCCAATGCCAAAACCGTTCACCACTGTTAAGGAATTGTTTGTTTCCAAATATTATCGGTGAATTAATATATACGAGAAGAAGCTAAGGTTGGATTACTTGCTTACATGAAATAAATAACCAACAGCAAGAGCCAATGATTGTGTATTGTTGTTGCCATCTCCGGGGTTTCCTTGAATCCTCATCAAGCCTTGTGTGGTAGATAGTTGGGCAAAGAATTCCCCAAAGTCACTCTTGTAAGTAAAGCCTGCCCCCGCCTGCAAACCAAAGTTTACAGGGTTAAGCCAATCAGCTATATTTTGTGGGGTGTTGAAAGCTATGCCAAACTGTGTAAAGGGTTTTTTATGTGCAGCATCTGTCCAGACCTTACTAAATCCACTCGGGCTTACATGGGCATAAAGCAGTATCCCTCCAAAGACGCCTCCATTCACAAAAAAATTAACCTTATTCTTTTGATAAATATAATACTTCAGCATAATGGGTGCCTCCAGATACTTTAATTGTATCTTACTGTAGAAGTCTGCGTACAATGTTTGGTTGCTTGGGTTGGTAATGTTATAGTTTAGAAAAGCACTCTGCGGTATCACTTGGTCGCCATTCTTGCTGATGGTGGTATTGGCATAATTCAATTCTTCCATTATAGACCAACGTTTATTCAGTCCACACTCCAACACAACGCCATAATAGGGCGACAGTATGGTTTTGTACCCACTCACCACAGGGTCGCTACTGTTAATGCCCAATCCAGGAATATTAATCCCGCCTTTGATACCCAAAGATATTTTCTGCTGTGCCTGTATCAGACTACAAAAACAAATTGCAACAAACAGTGCAGATGCGTGTTTCATTGATAAAAATTTATAATAAGGGGGCAATATAAAGATAATACCTTGTTAATAGATAGTCTTTCATTTCAAAATAAGAAATATATGTGGACAGTTAAAGAGAATACGTTGTACAAGAGGTTTGAGTTTAAGGACTTCTCAGAAGCCTTTGCTTTTATGACAAGAGTGGCTTTGGAAGCCGAGAAACTAAACCACCACCCTTTGTGGACCAATGTATATAACAAGGTAGAGATTTGGTTGAATACACACGATGCTGGTGACATTGTTACCGACCTAGACCATCAACTGGCAGAGGCAATAGATGGGTTGATTGTTTAATAATGATTGTCTATTGCTTATAAATACAAAGTTTATAGTATTAGCTGCGTTTTGTAAAACCTGACAGGTCTCAAAGACCTGTCAGGTTTGTTTCAGTGGGTTCGAGGAACTTAATACTTAATGGGGTACAATCATTTTCCCGCCTTTATCATACATCTATGCCTGTGTTGATAAATCTGATTCCCCAATCACATCCTTTGGTTTTATATCATCATAAAACTTAGCAGAAGCAGTGTACATCCAAACAATAACCCAAGATAATAGGATAGAGAAAGCTGGTATAATAAGCTTGCCTGTTAAAGTATTATTGTACGCACTATATTTCATAACAGTTATATAGTCGTGATTAATGCCGGCTACTATAATAATACTAAGATATACTATTACCATAAGCAATGGGATAGCTATAAAGGGCAACATCAACATAAAATACTTCCCTTTATTCCCTTTCATCATTTGTTTGCTTTTTCTAAGTGCTTCCGAAGCCCCTATGTGTGGTTCATCTGCCATTATAAAGAACGTCATCGCATAAGAAAACGAAGCAACGATGCCCGGTACAATCAGCAAAAGCGACCATAATATGATGTACAAAAACATTAGTAGGTAAGCTCCCAAAGCCTTGCCAAAGCTATTGAAGCCCGAAAAGATTTGTTCTATCCTAGCTTCTTCATTTCTGGCGATGGCTAGAAAAAATGTTTGTAGTCCCAAAATAAATGGCCCACCAATAACAATTACAGCGAGGATTCCTACTTTAGGCACCAATGCAAGCACCGTAACAATTGCATAGTAAAGTAAATAGCCACCAATTGCCAATCCCCATTTACCCTTTAGTGATTCTTTTGCCTGATTGATTAATACATTGTTAGGAGTTTGCATTGTTTTATGTTTTAATGAGTGACGAAAATATGGCTTTTTGCTATACCTATATATATAGGATAAGAGATTTCATCAAAAGTGTAGCCTTTTTGGTTAATAAAAATGCTTGGTTGATTGCATTAAAACCATCCTCCTACCCTCAAAACCAACAATTGACCAATTATTTGCTTTTGTTCCCTACTAATTCCAAATAATTGACCAACTATTTGCTTTTGTTCCCTACTAATTCCAAATAATTGACCAATTATTTGCTTTTGTTCCCCACTAATTGCAAATAATTGACCAACTATTTGCTTTTGTTGCCTACTATTCCCAAATAATTGGTCAATGATTCGCTTTCATTGGCACATTGTTACTTTTTAGTGTAGAAAGGTAGGTATGACCTCCAAAAGAGGGTATTTGTCAGGTAATCTTGCAAAAACGTCTTGTTCGATTTTTGGGTTGTACCCCTCTTTTAGATACAGATATTTGGAATGTGCATAACTCTTTTGGCAAAAGGGAAAGTTTAACGTTGGATATCCGAATTAAGCAGTTAGGTTTGAATGAAATAAATAAGAAATCTTAAAAAGAAAGATATGGAACCGTTCATTTTAGATGATTTTCACGTTTGTAAAAAGTTGTTTTTTAGTACATTTCTCACTAGGGTTAGCAATGGGCTTTATGGTACGGCAAACATTCTTTCGTTTCCTAGCCCTACCATTCCCAAGGTAGACTTTCTGTTGAAGGTAAGCACCTATCGTTTTGACAACTTAGCTTATGAAGCAGGTGGAGTGGATGAAAAACCAGCTTACGACGCCTCTGTAACGGCAATCATGGGAGCATTGGATTCAGGAAAAGCTTATGTAGAGAGTTTGCCAGGGCTTTCGGTGGATTTAATTAACTTATCAGGGTACACTCCCAACAAACAAAGCGTTTCGGGAAGCGTTGTGCCATTGCCGCCTGATCTTCGGCAAATAAACCGTTTAGGTGGTGGTACCATGTCCTTTGAGTACGACCCATCTGTGGGAGCAGAATTTTATGGTGCTTATTTGGTGGAAGGAAACACATGGCCTGCTGGATATGCATTTGCTAATGGGATATTGGATTTTCCTAAATTGGCAAACGCACGTTTGCTGCACAATGCACTTAAACAACGTTTAAAAGTTTACTTCAACTTGGTTGTTGGTCAAGAATATACCATCTTTTCTTATGCAGGCAATACAGCAGGGATAAGTAGATTGAGTGATGGAACAACATTTACAGCTTCTAATAAGTAAAGGTATAAGGGGGCAAGGTAAATATAAAAAAGCTGAAATGGCTTTGGTCAAAAAGGGGATGTAATCTTAGGGAGTACATCCTTTTTTTATTAAAATAAGAACATTTAAAGGCTATGTAAAATAAAGGCAAGGTTGTTATATAATTGTACCGACCTTTACACGCAAATGTTACAGTATGCATTTTGATAAAGAAACACGCAGGGCAGCACGGGAAAATATATTGGCAAAACTGCTGCAAACTTTTTTTCAAGGCATCATAGTCCTTGCACCCATCGGGGTGACTATCTGGGTTGTGTTGTTTCTCTTTAACGCAGTAGATGATATACTGCCAAGCATACTCCACAAGATTGTACCAAGTTTTGTAGGGGTAGATTCGGAAGGCAATCTGAAAAAGATACCCGGTCTTGGTTTTTTGGTAGTGATTCTTTTGGTATTGTTCTTTGGATGGATTTCTTCATTGTTCTTCTTTAGTAGGGTAGTGGCTTTTCTAGATGGGGTACTAGAGAAGACGCCAGGCATAAAGATTATTTATTCGTCGGTAAAAGATTTAATGGAAGCCTTTGCAGGCAATAAGAAGAAGTTTGATAAACCGGTACTAGTGAATATAGGTGGAGAGAATGTATGGCGGTTGGGGTTCATAACACAGAAATCCGTTGATAATTTTGATCTGGAAGACCACGTGGCAGTGTACATACCTTACTCTTATGCCATTAGCGGGATGCTCTATTTTGTACCGCCCTATAAAATAAAACCATTGAAAAACATAAGTGCCGCCGATGCCATGAAGTTTGCCATAAGCGGCGGCGTAACGGAAGTGTGACAAGAGAGTTGTGAATAATGAATTGTGAGTAGTTGGCTTTTCCCCTAGCAAAGTAATGCTTTACTCATCACTAATCACTCATCACTCATAACTAGAAGTATTATGACTGATAAAACAGTATTCGAAGTATTCAAAAAAGAAAAGACTACAACTACAGTCACCACGGGGAAGATTATATCAGTTGTTTTTTGCCTCTTGTTCGATGATTCCGGGGCTTATATAGAAGTAAGGAACGAGAAGGGCAAGGTAGTAGAGGTGGACTACCAACAATATAGCGGGGTAACAAGAACAATATTAAAGCAAGTACAAGCCATACACCACCGATCGGACTTTGTAGTCGATTGGGAACATCCCACCAACCAAGTTTATCTACACGAGAACGACTCCTTGATAGAACTCCTCCTCCAAAGCAAACAGTGGATAACAGAAGATGGGACGATAATAGAAACAGTCCCGAACAAAGGAGGGTTGCAGTTAAGACTCAATGACCTAGAAGATGAAATAAACATAAGTGCCAGCCTTGTTCTTTGGGCGGGTAATAGTACCTATAAGAACTTTGAATTCATCAATGAGAACCACATATTTACAAAGGGGATGGTTATTGAAACAGAACCTGTAGGCAGTAATTTCAAAGCACTTACCTTCTTCAATACGAGCTTAAAAACAAAGGACTTAGCCAAGTTCCTATCTATATTCTTCTCCTTTACCAAGCATATTGATTTGGTGTATGAAGATTATACAGTAGTCCATTCAAAGCATTCTATTACTACTACCCCTGTCTTGTTGTTTGAAAAGATAGATATAGATGAGGCACTCTGTATGAGGGTTTCTCAGATATTGCCCGACATAGATGCCAGGTTGTTAAGTGATTATGAACTGACTTACTTCGCTGCCATCAATGAACTGGAAAGATTGATAGAAGTAAAACTGATTGAACAAGAAAACAATGAAGTAGCAGTTAGGGAAGTACAAAAATTATTGCAAAAACATATCCCCAAGGAAGGAAAGAACAAAACAACAGCAGATATAATCTTAGAGAACGACTTGTTTATCATCCCAAGAGAAATAGCTTCCGACTTTATTTATGATGACCTGCCAACCTTGTTAGGTACTTACAAGATAATGGGTGCTGAAAACCTAAAGGCATACAAGGTCAGTACTTCAAAGCCAAGGTTGGAACTAAGACTTACTCATGGCTTGGACTTCTTGGAAGGGGAAGCAAGCCTACACTTTAATAATGAAGAGTTTTCTTTGTTTGATGCTTTGCAACAATACTCCAAAAATAAATACATCACCCTAAGCGATGGCACACATGCAATAGTGAATGAAGACTATATGCAAAAGCTCCGTCGCCTATTTAATAAGGAGAAGGAAAATGTAAGTATCTCCTTCTTTGATTTGCCCCTTGCCGAAGAACTGATAGATGGGCAGGTTGCTGAGAGTGCTTTTGCAAGGTCAAGGGAGATATTTGAAGGATTCAATCACCTTCATAAGTCAGAGAATGCGTTGCCGAATATAAATGCCACTCTCAGACCCTATCAAGAACAAGGGTATCATTGGCTTAAATACTTGCAAAGCGTCAATCTAGGTGGATGTCTTGCAGATGATATGGGACTTGGTAAGACCTTACAAACGATTACGTTGTTGGCTTCAATTTATCCTGAAGAAACCATGCCTACGTTGATAGTGATGCCTAAGAGTTTATTGTTTAATTGGGAGAAAGAATTGGATAAGTTTGCACCACAATTGACTTACTATGTTTATCACGCACCAGGCAAGAATTTGGATGAGGCATTGAAACATAACCTCATCATTACTACCTATTCAATGATGCGTAATGACATCGAGAAGCTACAAGAACATGAGTTCTTTTATGTAATCCTTGATGAATCGCAAAACATAAAGAACGTTTCTGCTCAAGCTTCAAAAGCAGTGATGCTGTTGCAAGCAAAACATAAGTTGGCATTGAGTGGTACACCCATCGAGAACCATTTGGGCGAGCTATATGCGTTGTTCCGCTTCCTTAACCCCACCATGTTTGGTTCATTGGAAAACTTCAATGAGTTTTATTTGAACCCAATCCAAAAGGACAACAATAAAAAGGTAACAGAAGACTTAAGGAAGAAGATATATCCTTTCATTTTGAGAAGATTGAAGAAAGATGTGCTACAAGAGTTACCTGATAAGATTGAACAGGTACTTTATGTGGAAATGAGTCATGAACAAAAGAAGTTGTACGAGCAAAGAAGGCAGTATTACCAAGAAGCAATTCAACAACAAGTAGCAATGAAGGGCATACAGAGTACCCAATTCTTTGTGTTTCAAGCTTTGAGTGAATTAAGGCAACTAGCATCTACTCCAGAGGCAATCAGCAGTGGATTAATCAAATCCCCAAAGATAGAAATGCTCATGGAGCAATTGATGGATGCCCTCGCCAATAAGCATAAAGTATTGGTTTTTGTAAACTTCTTGGCAGCCTTGGAATTGATTGGCGAAAAACTAGAAGAGCAAGGTGTGGAGTATGTTAGTATGAGTGGTTCTACTAAAAACAGGCAACAATTGGTAGAACGTTTCCAAACTGACCTTAATTGTAAGGTATTCTTACTGACCCTCAAGACAGGTGGTACGGGGCTTAACCTAACAGCTGCTGATATTGTTTTTGTTTTTGACCCTTGGTGGAACAAAGCAGCTGAAAATCAAGCCATTGACAGAACACACAGAATTGGTCAGGACAAGACAGTATTGACTTATAAACTTATTACAAAAGACTCCATTGAAGATAAGATCTTATTGCTACAAGAACAAAAGGCAGAGATATTCAACAATATTATTTCAGCAGACAGTGCTTCACTTAAATCCATCAGTGAGGATGATATTCAATTCATGTTAGGCGTTTAAACAGAAAATTATGTACCCAGAAGATTACATGGAGCGTCATCATATAGAATCCGCTTACACAAAAGACGCAATAGAAAGAGGTCTTTTTGCATTGGTAAAGGCATTCTATTTGAAGGATACTGACCCTGATTGGCAAAATGCTGAAACTGTGGAAAACACAAATGTCCTTCTTAGAAAGAAAGCATTTACCAAGTCGGAAATGGTAAAGATTGCCTATTCAGTTTTCTACAACGAAGAAATTTACTTTGCTTTTCTCAAAAGCATGCCCTCTACTGTGGCAAAAGTATTGGAGCGGTTAGTCTGGAGGGATTCAATGTCATTGAAAGAGATAGAACTATTTCTTAACGGTGGCTCTTCTGATGTTACTCCAAGAATACCTGTTCCAAAAGAACTTTCCATGCTTACAGATCATACTACCGCCAGTTATGATTACAGCAATAACTACCACTATCCTAATCATATTTCTTTAGCAAAGGGTCTCAAAGAATGTATTATACGATATTATTTACGGCCTGATTACTTTGACTTTATTCCTTTACAGGAGATCACGGAGACTACTTATAAATACAATGCCCAGAAGCAAATATTTGATGAACTACCCCATTTTATTTCTTATCACCTTTTAGGTAATATTAAATTCAGTGCATCAGGAAGACCTGTAGAATCAACACTTGGCAAGTTTCAGAAGAGTTGTGGCATTGCAGAGTTTTACAACTCAGGAGATGAAAATCTCGGCAAAATGCGGTGCAACTTGATTGCGGGTATGTTATATGATCTTACACAGAAAGACGTTGATATTGATAGTCTTGAGGTTATAAAATACTTTTTTAGGGAGCGTTACTTTAAGTTATACACAGCACAATTTATATTAACCCATTTCAAAGGGTGGAATTTTGTTAATTCCTACTACGAGAGACATACTGGAGTGGAAAAGAAATTGATGGATGTTTTGAAAGAGATGCCATCAAAGGATTGGGTAAGCATAGAAAACTTAAGTGAATTGTTGGCGCACCGTTCTATAAATCCAACACCTGTACAAGTAAATTCACGTCAAACAAATTTGTACTATGAAGTAGAGGTCAGTGGAGGAGAAGTTGTAAAAACTATTCTCACAGCCGAAAATATTCATCAATTTGTTACAGAGCCTTTCATTAAGGGGAGCATTTTCTTGTATGCTGCTTTTGGACTGATGGAAGTAGGCTATACTGATGTGAATACAGAGAAGTTTGGCAAGACTTATTTTTCTAATTATGATGGCTTGAAATACTTTAAGCTTACCGCACTCGGTGCTTACATATTTGGCATTAAGTCGACCTTTGAACATGAAGAAACACCATCAGGAAAGAATAAACTATCCTTATCTAATGATTCATTAATGATTATTGCTGATGGCAACATGACGGCAATGACAGATCAAATGCTAAGTGCTTATTGCGAAAAATTAGGAAATACCCGCTATCGTGTATCTGCACATACGTTTCTTAAAGATTGCAAGACAAGAAAGGATATTGAAAGCAAAATCTCATTATTTAAAGCGACTATCAATAACACAATACCCACTAACTGGGAACGCTTTTTTAAAGAGTTGATCACCAATGCAACTGCAATTAAAATAAATAAGTTTGTAATTACTTATACCTTGCCTCAAGACGATAAGGAACTTCATCGATTGGTGGCACAAGACAGCGAACTAAAACAATTGGTGCTAAAAGCAGAAGGGTTTAACTTATTGGTGCCTGTAGATAATCAGTCAAAGTTTAAAAGCAGGATGAAAGAACTTGGGTTTGTTGTAGAGTGATCAATTGTCACAAAGGAGTAAAGTTAATGTTCGTAATGCAGTTTGCTCGCTTTCCTTATCCAATTGTCTTCTGTGTTCACATTTTATTTAATTGCCCTTTCCCTGTCATAATTAACCCTTCATCAACTGCCTTTTCCTGTATTCCAGAGGTGTGATGCCATTTAACTGCTTAAAATACCGATTGAAATGGGAGGAGTTATTAAAGCCACAATCAAAACAAATGTTTCCAATACTCTTTTCCGTATCTGCCAATAATTTACATGCATGATTGATGCGCATCTCCAATAAAAATTGAGAAAAAGTCTTCTTGGTTCGTGCCTTGAAGAAACGACAGAAGGCATTGGGGCTAAGATTTGCCCTGGCCGCAATATCATCTAGCGATATAGGTTTTGAAAAATTATCTATCAGGTAATGAAACACATTATTCATCCGCTCACCCTCCTTTTCAGACGGGGGATGCTCCATATTGTTGGCAGCAATTAGTTCCAACTCCTTTGATAGCGAAAGGGTATGAAGAATCTGCAACAACAATATCAACCGCTCGCTTGCTTTTGCCTGCAACAATCGTTGCATATACCCAATGATTTGTTGTTGCGTTTCGCCACTCACCCGTATTCCTTGCTTTGCTTTTAAAAGTAAATCCAGAATCAATTTATTCTCTGGAAGGCGCATAAAATGCTCCCCAAAAACATTGGGAAGAAAGTGCAGTACATAGGATTCAGCTTTTAACTGACTGTCTTTTTCAAAATATGGCTCGTCACATTTCCATAAATGTGGCAGGTTGCTGCCCACCAATATCATATCGCCGCCGTTAAAATGATCTATATCATTGCCAATAAACTGCGTTCCAGTTCCTTTTATTATATAAATCAACTCAACTTCTGGGTGATGATGCCACTCGGCATAAAAGAATGGAATACTATCAAACCGACTATTAAAAGAGTTCTCTGGTGTTACAGATATTTTGAGCAACTTAGGTTTCATAATAGTATATGTGCGTTGTATTTGTTATTAAATCATTAAAAATGGTAAGATAGTGCGAAAAGTTGCTAATTTAGGACAAATTAGACTTAGTAATTAAATCTATTTTTGCAGTCATCCATTCTAAGTGGATTGATATAATGCTTGCAAAAAATAAGCTTAAAGTTTGTGTTTCATTTTTCATAGTTGTGTTTTGATTATTGGATAAAGCTCCCCTCTTTTGCGGGGGGCTTTCCTTTTTAAAAAGAATCGGTTATATTTACAGTAAAATAATTTAATTATGAGTGAACCACATTTGGTTTTGCAGATTGAAAAGAAAGACAATGTATTGGTTGCTTTGACTGATTTACAGCAAGGACAAGTCATAGAGTTTGGTGGTGAGACCTATATTTTGCAGGAAGATATTCCTGCAAAGCATAAGTTTTTTATGTACGATATGGAGAAAGGCGAGGCCATCCATATGTACGGCGTATTGGTAGGAAAGGTTCAACATGATGTGAAACGTGGTGCAAGAATGACAGTCGATAACACAAAACACGCCGCCGATCCATACTATTATCGTGATGGTCATTACACTTGGACAGCACCCGATGTAAGCAAGTTTGCAGGACGTACTTTCAACGGTTACCATCGCAATGATGGCAAAGTAGGTACAGCAAATTATTGGCTTTTTATCCCAACTGTTTTTTGTGAAAACAGGAATATGGATGTGATAAAAGAAGCTTTATATACCGAACTTGGTTACGATGTTACTGATAAATATAAAAGCTATACACGTCAGTTGATAGAAGCTTACGAAAAAGGAGACGACATCAATAACGTGTCTTTTGAGCCTATTGAAGCATACAAGAAACATGGCTATTTTAAGAATATAGATGGCATCAAGTTTCTGAATCACCAAGGCGGTTGTGGAGGAACAAGGCAAGATTCTATCATACTCAGTAAATTGTTGGTTGCTTATGCCGATCATCCCAACGTTGCTGGTATTACTATCTTAAGTTTGGGTTGTCAGCACTTGCAAACGGATGACTTTGTAAAGGAATTGAAGGAATACAATCCCAAATTTGATAAGCCAGTTTACATCTACGAACAACAAAAAACCAAGAGTGAGGAAGATTTGGTGAACGATGCCATCAAGCAAACTTTCTTGGGATTGATTGAGGCAAACAAGCTAGAACGCAAGCCTGCCCCACTATCTGCATTGACAATTGGTGTTAAATGTGGTGGAAGCGATGGCTTCAGTGGTATCTCTGCAAACCCTGCCGTTGGATATTGTGCTGATTTGGTTGTAGGGTTGGGAGGGAAGATTTTATTGGCTGAATTTCCCGAGTTGAATGGTGTAGAACAAGAATTGATTGATAGATGCACCAATCAACCCATTGCGGAGAAGTTCATTCACCTGATGCGCACTTATGATGCTTCTGCGCACGCTGTTGGTTCTGGTTTCCACATGAATCCATCACCAGGAAATATTAAAGATGGTTTAATTACTGATGCCATCAAAAGTGCAGGTGCTTGTAAGAAAGGTGGAACTGCACCTGTTGTTGATGTGTTGGATTATACAGAACCTGCCACCAAACCAGGACTGAACCTTGTTTGTACACCTGGCAATGACGTAGAGGCAACTACTGGTAAAGCAGCAAGTGGCGCAACGCTTATTTTATTTACTACTGGGTTAGGAACTCCTACTGGTAACCCTGTTTGCCCAGTAATAAAAGTAGCTACTAATACAATGCTGGCTACCCGTATGAGCGACATAATTGATATTAATACGGGAGATATAATAGACGGTAAAAAGACCATTCCCCAAATGGGAGAGGAGATATTGGAATATTGCATCAAGGCAGCTAGTGGTGAAGTAATTCCTAAGGCAGTGCAACTAAACCAAGATGATTTCATTCCTTGGAAAAGAGGAGTAAGCCTTTAAGCAAGTTATGAGTTATGAAATATGAGTGATGAGTTAAAAAGCAAACCTATCACTCGTATTCCTTAACTCATAACTCATCATTCATAACTCATAACTAGATAACGTGTTTAGATTAGATAACAAAACAGCAGTAATTACAGGTGGGGGCAGTGGCATCGGACGTGCCATGTCGGTATTGTTTGCCAAGCAAGGTGCTTCGGTTCATATCATTGAATTGAGTGAGGAAAATGCAAAGTCTACTGTAGATGAGATTCTTGCGGCAGGTGGTAACGCTACTGCACATAGTTGCAATGTTGCCAATCAACAACAAGTAATAGATACGATTGCCAAGATTGATAAAGTGGATATTCTCATTAACAATGCAGGAATCGCACATATTGGTAAGGCAGATACAACCCCCGAAGCAGACTTTGATAGGGTAATGGCTGTAAACGTAAAGGGTGCATACAACTGCATCTTTGCCGCTATACCAAAGTTACGTGTGCAAGGTGGTGTTATTGTAAACATGGCTTCTATCGGTTCCAATGTGGGTATTGCCGATAGGTTTGTGTATAGTACAACAAAAGGAGCCATCAAGGCGATGACTATGAGCGTTGCTCGCGATTATATCAAGGAAGGTATCCGTGCTAATTCTATTTCCCCTGCAAGGGTTCATACTCCTTTTGTAGATGGATTTTTGAAGAATAATTATGCCGGCAAAGAAGCAGAGATGTTCGAGAAATTGTCTCAATCGCAACCTATTGGACGTATGGCAGAACCTCAAGAAATTGCCACACTTGCTTTATATCTGTGCAGCAATGAGGCTAGTTTCATTACTGGTTGTGACTATCCTATTGATGGTGGTTTTACAACCCTTAATAATTAATCATTCAATCATAAAATCACAATTAAATTAATTATAAATGAAGATTACAAGATTTGGTAACGTAGGCAACGAGAAACCCGCTGTTGTGGTAGACAATGTTCGCTATGATGTAAGTGCTTTTGGGCAAGATTTTACAGAGGATTTCTTTGGCAATGATGGTATCAATAAACTAAAAGTTTGGTTTGAAGCCAATAAAACTACCCTTCCAACTGTAGCTACAGATGTAAGATGGGCGTCCGCTATTGCCCGTCCTTCCAAGATTATTTGTATCGGCTTGAATTATGCAGACCATGCTGCCGAAAGTAACATGGCTGCTCCAAAAGAACCAGTTGTTTTCTTTAAGTCAACGACTGCTTTGGTTGGGCCTAATGATGATTTAATTATTCCTAAAGGAAGTGAGAAAACAGATTGGGAAGTTGAATTGGCTGTAGTTATTGGTAAAAAGACTAGTTATGTATCAATAGATGAAGCATTGGATTATGTGGCAGGATATGCGTTGCACAATGATTATAGCGAAAGGGCCTATCAATTAGAAAGGGGCGGACAATGGGTGAAAGGCAAAAGCTGCGACACCTTTGCACCATTTGGCCCTTGGTTGGCAACACCTGATGAATTGGGCGACATAGACAATTTGCGCCTTTGGCTTACTGTAAATGGCAAGACTTATCAGGATGGAAACACCAAGAATCTTATCTTCAATGTGCCATTTGTTATATCTTATCTCAGTGAGTTTATGACCTTGCTTCCGGGCGATATTATTTCTACTGGTACTCCCGCAGGCGTTGGTCTTGGGCAAAAACCAAATCCTATTTATCTAAAAGCAGGAGATGTTGTCTCTTTGGGTATTGATGGTTTGGGTACTTCTACACAGCTCGCAAAGGCTTACGGCGGATAAAAATATAGGCTACAAGGTTATTCCTTGCCAGTTCTTCTATCCTCTATTTAGGTGTTTGTGGTAAAAGCGTCCCAAAACCAATTTTCAATTAAAACTTATTCTTTTGCGCAGATTTGGGAACAGGGTACTGGTTAGAAAGCCTGTTTCTTCTTAGCCTCACCTAGTAAAAAAGACTAAAGGTTGATTTTTCAGTGTTTTTCTTTCCTTAATTATTGTTTTTATGTGAAAGAAAATATATATTCTACAACAGAAAACATATTTTCTTCCATGGATTATTGTTTTTCTACAGCAGAAAATATATTTTCTTTCACAGAAAAATATATTCTACAATAGAAAACATATTTTCTTCCATAGATTATTGTTTTTCTACAGCAGAAAATACATTTTCTTTTAAAGAAAAACATTTTCTACGAAAGAAAACATATTTTTCTTGAAGGAAAAACTCTCTTTTCACGCTAAAAAAATATTCTATTAATCAATTTCCTTTCAAATAATAAAATCTATAACGCAAAAAAACTATGAGGACTTTTATTGAAAATACAGAGGAGAAATTATGTAAGCAGATTGCTCAGTTTTGCTACAGTACCCAAAATATTCATCAATTTGTTTTCGGTGGCAGTGAAAAGAAGCGTGTAGGTAAGTTATGAATGATTAAATATGAGTGATGGGTTGGTAGAAAAGACCTTGAAAAATCTTTTCTAAGGGCTTTTCTACTATTCACTTATGCCTTAAAATTCTTAAAATTTACTACTTATACCTACTCCTTATATTTGTTGCTAAACATAAAAAGATTGCCACGTATTTTATTGACAGTTACCAACGATTTAAGTTATGATCAGCGTATGCAACGCATCTGCACCTCCTTAGCAAAAGCAGGATATAAGACCGTGTTGATAGGTAGAAAACTAAAAAAATCTATCCCCCTAGGTCAACAACTATTTATTCAGAAACGCTTGTATTGCTACTTCACAAAAGGGATATTCTTTTATATCGAATATAATATCCGCTTGTTCTTCTATCTTCTCTTTGCCAAGGCAGATGTATATTGCGCCATAGATTTAGACACCATCATCCCTTGCTACTTTGCTTCATTATTGAGAAATAAACCCCGTGTGTACGATGCCCACGAACTCTTTACTGAGCAAAAAGAAATAGTAACTAGAAAGAATATTCACCAGTTTTGGTTGGCGATAGAACGCTTTGCAGTACCCCGCTTCAAGAATGGCTACACTGTAAACCTATTTATAAAAGAAGAATTTGAAAGAAGATATAAGGTTAATTACGAGATAATAAGAAACCTTCCTGTATTGAAACCATTGGATTCCGTAGAAAAATATGCCACGCCCACCATCATCTATCAGGGGGCAGTAAATGAAGGTAGAAGCTTTGAGACATTGATACCTGCAATGAAGACTGTAAATGCACAACTGCTAATTTGTGGAGTAGGCAACTTCCTTGACGAAGCAAAAGCATTGGTAAAAGAAAATAATTTGGAGGATAAAGTAATCTTTAAAGGTGCAGTTGCCCCCAAGGAATTACGATTAATCACCCAACAATGCCATATAGGGGTTATGCTTTTTGAAGATACAGGTCTGAATCAATATTATTCACTCGCCAACCGCTTCTTCGATTATATGATGGGGGGCATCCCTCAGATATGCGTAAATTATCCCGAATATGCTGCTATTCTTCAAGAGCATTCCTTCGCATCCCTTATAAATGATACCAAAATAGAAACAATTGCCGAGGCACTGAACAAATTGTTATTCAATAATGTAATATATCAATCGTTGCAAGAAAATACGATTGCCGCTCGCAACGTTCTTAATTGGAATGAGGAAGAAAAGAGATTAATAACATTTTGGAAACAGGTCTTGTAAGACCAATAAAATTTTACTAACAAATAATGAATTGAAAGGACTGATATTTAAAACCACCTTAGAATCTACGCTTCAATCATTGTTTTCATTCAAATTATTCAATCACTACTTTACCTTGGAAAAACACCTTCATATCATCACACTAAATGTTCCCTACCCTGTAGATTATGGTGGTGTTTACGATTTGTTTTATAAACTTCCTGCACTACAGGCACAAGGGGTGAAGATTCATTTGCATTGTTTCGATTATGGCAGGGGGCATCAGGAGGAATTGAATAAATATTGTGTTTCGGTTGATTACTACGAAAGACAAGAAGGGCATAAAAGTGTTTGCAAGCATACGCCATACATAGTTGCAAGCAGGCGCAATGAAGATTTGTTTCAGAATCTGTTGAAAGATGATTATCCTATTTTTATGGAGGGTATTCACTGCACCTACTTATTAAGGGATCCACGCTTTGAAGCAAGAAAGAAGTTTGTAAGGGTACATAATGTGGAATATCAATACTACCAAGAGTTGTATCAATCCTGCTCTTCTCCACTTAAAAAGATTTATTACCTGCGGGAAAGTAATTTACTAAAGAAATATGAGCATGAGATTGTATCAAAGGCAACTGCTTTCTGGGGTGTAACACATAAGGACGTAGATATTTACAGGAACGAACTCGGTTGTATGACGATAGATTATCTGTCTGTCTATCTTCCCCCAACTTGGGAAGTGAACTGCCCTGAAGGAATGGGGCATTATTGTTTGTATCAAGCAGATCTAAGCGTTGAAGTCAATGAGCAAGCCGCAATATGGCTCTTAGAAAAGGTTTTTAGCAAGATAGAAGTGCCGTTTGTGGTAGCAGGGAAGAACCCATCGAAGAAGTTAGAGAAACTTGCTCACGAACGGTTGCATACTTGCATAGTAGCTAACCCTAGTGAAAAGGAAATGCAGGATATGATTGCCAAGGCACATATAAACATACTGCCTTCCTATCATACAAGTGGCATAAAACTGAAGTTGTTGAATGCATTATACAATGGTAGGCATTGTTTGGTGAATGAAGCAACAGTAGTTGGGAGTGGATTGGAAACTGCTTGCCACATTGGTAAAGATGCCGCTGAATTTACAAGCATTATAAAACAATTAAATGACCAGTCATTCACTAAAGAAGAGATAAAATTGAGGAAAGACTTGTTGTTGAATATGTTTGACAATGAAGCCAATGCTAAACAACAAGTAAAATGGATTTGGGGATAATCCTATATATCCTTCTCCGCAATATAATTGCTACTATCAAAGACCCTTCCTCTTTCAGTTTTCAAGATGCGTGAAGGATAACGGTTTATAACGATGAAATCGTGCGTGGCCATCAAGATTGTTGCTCCATAATCTTGAACTATCTGAAACAATAACTGCATGATCTCATCGCTGGTTTCTGGGTCTAGGTTACCTGTAGGTTCGTCTGCAAGAATAAGTTTTGGAGAATTCAGTAAGGCACGGGCAATGTCCACCCTTTGTTGCTCGCCACCACTCATTTCAAATGGCATCTTGAATCCCTTGCTTTTCAGACCTACCTTATCCAATACATCATTTATCTTTTCTTCAATCAATTGCTCATCTTTCCAACCTGTGGCTTTCAAAACAAACTTAAGATTCTCGTAAACGTTCCTGTCTGTCAACAATTGAAAATCCTGAAACACAACCCCCAAGTTCCTTCTCAGAAAAGGAACTTTCTTCCAGTCCATATCACTCAGGTCAAAGCCTACTACATTGGCTTTTCCCTCTTTCAGACTAAGTTCGCCATACAAAGTTTTTAAAAGGCTGCTTTTTCCTGTACCTGTTTTGCCCACCAAGTAAACAAACTCTCCCTTATTAACGGTAAAGTTTACATCTTGTAACACAAGACTCTTGCCTTGATAGATATTTACGTTTTCGAGTGATATAACTGTTTCTGACATAAACTAAAATTTGTTCTTATTAATTAGGAACGTAAAAAAGAAGTTAATATGATACGACCAATAAGTTTTAATAAACTATTTCTCCAAATACACCTTTCAAAACTAATTCTTTTTTGTCTGATGGATAAACCCTGCCCACTATTTGTGCCTCAATATTAAATTGATTAGCTACTGCAATCATCTCTTTTGCAGCAACTTCATTGGTAAATATTTCCAAACGATGACCCATGTTAAACACCTGATACATCTCTTTATAATCAGCCCCAGAGTTTTCTTGAATCAGTTTGAAAATAGGAGGCACTTCAAATAGATTGTCTTTTACAATTTTAAAAGGTTCAGGCAGGTACTTCATGCACTTTGTTTGCCCCCCGCCACTGCAATGTATAACACCGTTTATTGAATCAAAATGACTATCTAACAATGCCTTCAATAAAGGGGCATAAGTTCTTGTAGGACTTAGAAGAAGCTTTCCGACAGTTAATCGTTGACTGTTGACCGTCGACAGAAGGGTACCCTCATTTGCAGAGTCGCTCTTATCGGTTGACGGTAAACGGTAAACGGTTAACAAATCTTCCACCCTATTCTTTCCAATATAAACCACTTCACTATTCAACTTAGGCTCAAAGGTTTCTGGATATTTGTCGGCATAATACTTACTCAATACATCGTGCCTTGCACTTGTAAGTCCATTACTGCCCAATCCACTGTTGTACTCAGTTTCATAAGATGCCTGTCCGCTACTACCAAAGCCCACAATTACATCCCCAGCAGCAATTTTATCGTTGGTTATCAGTTTATTCTTAGGCCAGCGTGCCGTCATAGTTCCATTCACGGCAATGGTTCGTACCACATCACCCACATCGGCAGTCTCACCGCCTAGGTAATGAATATTTACGCCATATTCTTTCAACTGATTAAAAAAATCCTGCGTTCCATCTATTACCTGCGCCAATACTTCCCCGGGAATAATGGCTTTGTTTCTGTCTATGGTAGAAGAAAAAAGTAGATTATCGCATACACCCACACAAAGCAAATCATCCAGATTCATGGCAACTGCATCTTGTGCAATACCTTTCCAAACGGATATGTCGCCAGTTTCTTTCCAATACAAATATGCAAGGATACTCTTTGTGCCAGCACCATCAGCGTGACTAATATTCACCCAATCTGCATCGCCACCCAAATAGTCTGGATACATTTTGCAAAAAGCATTGGCATATAACCCTGCATCCAAATTTTTTATAGCGGCATGCACCTCTTCTTTCTGTGCCGAAACCCCACGTTGTGCGTATAGAGACATAGTTTTTAAATGATTTAACCCATAAACCTAAAGACTGCGAAAGTAGGTAATGGAAAGGAACTATCGTTTTGTTTAATTGGGAGTGTAATATTAATGGTAATTTATAGTTGTTGTTTCTCTATCAAATAATACGTATTATAATTCCAAATAAAAAAAGTGCAGCTACAACTTATGGTATGGGTTGTGGCTGCACTTTTTTTATTATTTAAAATTATCTAAAACCTTTTCTTGAAGTTCCTACTTGAATCACTCCCTCCACGACCATTCGAAGAGGTGTTTTTACCATTCTTCGAGCCGCCACCTTTATTGTTAGAACCGCTTCTTCCATCTGTTCTGCCACCATTACGACCGTTGTTATTACTTCTTACATCTCTGCTATCTCTGCTGTCGCCGCCACGGTTATTGCCAAAGTTTTGCTTACGTGTAGGAGGTGCATTTAAACTTCCGTTTTGACTTGTACTTCTGTTAAACTCCTCATCTTCAATAATTGGCTGCTTGCCGTGTTTTATTCTTGGTGTAGTGCTATTAAATTCGAGTTTTCCATTGGTCAACGCATTCAACTCAGTGCGTATAGTATCGTCATGAACAAGTTCTTTGTGCCAAGTGCTGTAAGCAAGCTTCATGTAGTAAGCTATAGAATTGGAAAACTCTATTTTTCTTTCAGGGTCTGGTTCATTCAATGCCTTGTCTATTATAAGCTCCAAGTTTTTACCAAGGTGGGCGAACTTAGGATACCTGCGAGGGTATTTCATCGGTTCGGGCTTTAGCTTGTAGGTTTCTTTTTGAGGAATAGGGTAAGGACTATCTACATCCAAAGTAAAATTGCTCATCTCAAATAGGTGATCCCATAGCATGTGCCTGAAATCTTCCACATTTTTAAGATCTGGATTCAAAGCCCCCATCAATTCTATCACAACTTGTGCTTGTTGGTTGCGCTTGTCCCTGTCTTCAAGGGTAAGGAGGTAGTCAACCATCTTTTGAATGTGTCTGCCATATTCCTTTAGCCCTAAATATTTCCGACTGGTATTGTATTGTAGTAATTCCATAAAAAAGTGTATTTACAAATGTAAGTATTCAAATTTGTAAAAGAAATATTTATTAAAATGAGCTTCAGGAAACTTAGGCATCACAAACAACTATTTTTAATAGTGATGGTGGTGCAGTTTTTTACCAAAAGATTCAACATCTATGCTTTCTTCAGTTGGAGTCACTTTGCTTTCTAAAGCAGTAAATATTTTATCAGTAAGGATGCCGTAATAATTTTCATTAACAAACTTCTTGTCGTTCAACATTCTTTCTGCATATTCTTCTACAAACTTAGCGTCATCGCCCAACATTTGTACCTGACCTCCCAAATATTGAAACAACTGTTGTTTTGCAACTTGCTTGATATCTTCTTGTTGTACAGATATGTTTTCTTCCTTCTGAAAATGGCTGGTTATCAACGACCACTTTGATTGACTTTCAAATGAAGGATATATTTCCAACGCTTCTTCCCTTGTCCTTCTTTTTTCTTCTCCTTCCTCAAGTAACTTTAGTAAGAATTCCTTTGGTAAAGGAAGGTCAGTATGATCTATTAAGTAATGATAAATTTGATCGTGCATTTGTTTGCGTGATTGTTCAGCAAAGTATTTTGCCAATTCCTCCTTCACGGCTTCCCTATACTCTTGTTCTGTTTTTATTTCTTTTGAAGGATATGCTTTTTTAAAGAATTCCTCATCAAGCGGAGCTTTTTCTAGCAATCCAATTTTGGTGATTGTCATTTTGAAAGTCTTTGAAGCATTTGCCTCATCTTCCCTATCCAACTCAAGTTCATCCAAAACAGGACCTCTTTCTTTGTCTTCAAAAGCCACATTCAATGCTACATCCACCACGGCATCCACCTTCAATCCCAATAATGATTTTTTAAACTCAGGTGCAAAGTGTCCTACTTTCAGGCTTGTTGCTTTTTCCAATCCGCCATCTATCAAATTTCCTTCGGCATCTGTTTCAGCAAAAATCACATTCAACAAATCTTCATCAGCAGAAATTGTTTCCACGTCAACCATTGTTCCCAACTGCGATTGTATCCTGTCAGCTTCTTGACTAATCAATTCTTCCGTAACGTCAATCACATAGCGTGTTACTTTTATGTCGCTAGGGTTTATGTTTATTTCAGGCCTCAATCCTATTTCAAAGACAAATTCATAATCTTTCAAATTGTTAATCTCAACCCTATCAATCGAAGTTGAAACAGGTAATGGCTGTGAGAAAGTGTTTAATTGCTCCTTATCCATGTAAGTTTTTATCTCTTTCTCGGCAGTTTTCATCACCTCGTCAGTAATTATTTTCTCACCATACATTTTGTTTATGATGCTTTCAGGCACTTTTCCCTTGCGGAATCCTGGGATGTTTGCTGTTTCTGCATATTTCCTCAAGCTTTTTTTGTACTGTGGGGTGTAATCTGATGGAGTAACCGTAACTGTAAGTTTGTCGTGCAATAAACCGATGTTTTCTCTTGTAACTGTAGCCATAATAAATTCCCTGATTGGGTAATTGTTTTAAGATTAAAAAAAGCCCCTCGGCAAATCCGGGGGCTTTCGAAGTGGTGCGGATGATAGGGGTCGAACCTACATGCCTCACGGCGCTAGATCCTAAGTCTAGTGCGTCTGCCAATTTCGCCACATCCGCATTGAGGGCTGCAAATGTATGGGATTGCATTCAATAATACAATCTTTGATAGATGCAGTGGTAAATTTATTTTCGTCACAAAGGCAAAGAAGGCAGAGATAGTAGTTATTAGATAGTAGTTATTAGATATTAGTTATTAGATATTTGATATTAGATAGTAGTGTTTTAGATATTGGATATTAATGCAAAAGCCCCTCCAATTGCTTGAAAGGGCTTTTTGTCTAAAGCACTACTATCTACTATCTAATATCTACTATCTAATATCTACGCTTATCACGTTGCCATTCTATTGATGGTGTCGCACCAAACAAGCGGCTCATTGTCCAACCCCTTGTAGGCGGCAGCAAAAGGATAGGTTACCCCAGGTGTAAAACCAGTAATTAAAAGACTGTGCCCATTACTATGCCTTTGAAACCATTTGTTTTTATCGGCAGGAGTAGGCCCCAACGCCGGATCCCAATAGGCGAATATTGTTCCATGGGTAGCATAAGTAGGCTTTTCGGCACTCACTTCCATATATCCAGAAACATTCGAAGGCTTTACCCTAAAAAAGATTATCTCAGTCATCACATGATGGCTAGGGTCTTTCACCATTGGAAATTTGCTACTCAACGCTTTCACCCTGTCGCCAGCGGCTTGAACATTTACTTGGATTCCCAAATTCCTTAAATCACCCACCAATATCCCTTTGTTCGTGTTTTTA
>Ga0164296_1000354_pt1 | contig 56107 bp, 44 predicted proteins | sample GEODES057metaG_FD_113533 | JGI IMG/M metagenome (GOLD analysis project Ga0164296, IMG submission 113533) | Dystrophic lake water microbial communities from Trout Bog Lake, Wisconsin, USA - GEODES057 metaG | ecosystem: Environmental > Aquatic > Freshwater > Lake | place: USA: Trout Bog Lake...
ATGCGCATAGGCAGTTCGTAAGGATTCTCGCCGGTAATCTTTTCGTACATGTCGAACAGGTTACCGTATTTCTCCTTTACCACTTCTTTACCTAATTGCTTGATATCAGCATCAGTAGCGTTTTGGAGGCCTTTCTTCAGCACCTCTACCTTACCATAACGCATGATAGCAGAAGCGAAATCGAGGTAAACGGCCAGCTTAGATGAACCCACACCATAACCTGCATCGCAACGCTCTTTAGCAGCGCGGCTGGCCACGTCGCGCGGCACCAGGTTACCAAATGCAGGATACCTTCTTTCCAGATAGTAGTCGCGCTCTTCTTCAGGGATATCTGAAGCTTTGCGGCTGTCACCCTTTTGCTTCGGCACCCATATACGACCATCATTACGTAGTGACTCAGACATCAGCGTGAGCTTAGACTGGTGATCACCTGTAACAGGAATACATGTTGGGTGTATCTGCGTGAAGCATGGATTACCGAAGTAAGCCCCTTGTTTATGTGCTTTCCATGCGGCAGTAACGTTACTACCCATGGCATTTGTAGACAAATAGAATACGTTGCCATAACCACCTGTGCACAGCAATACTGCATGGCCGAAGTGGCGCTCTAACTCACCTGTCACGAGGTTACGAGCTATGATACCGCGTGCTTTGCCGTCTATCATCACTATATCCAGCATCTCGTGACGGGAATGCATTTCTACATTACCCAGTGACACCTGGCGCTCTAAACCCTGGTATGCACCTATCAACAACTGCTGACCTGTCTGACCCGCGGCGTAGAAGGTACGCTGTACCTGCGTACCACCAAAAGAACGGTTGCTGAGCAAACCACCATACTCACGAGCAAACGGAACACCCGCTGCTACGCACTGGTCGATGATATTGGCGCTCACCTCTGCAAGGCGATGCACGTTACCCTCGCGGGCACGGTAATCACCACCTTTAATAGTATCGTAGAATAAGCGGTAGGTGCTGTCACCATCATTCTGATAGTTCTTGGCAGCATTGATACCACCCTGCGCGGCGATAGAGTGCGCACGGCGCGGACTATCCTGAAAGCAGAAAGCTTTTACTTTATACCCCATTTCGCCGAGCGAGGCTGCTGCTGAAGCGCCGGCCAGACCGGTACCAACTACAATAACCTCTATCGACCGCTTGTTGGCCGGGTTAACCAGCTTACAAGTGGATTTATACGTTGTCCATTTTGAATCTAACGGACCGGCAGGTATTTTAGAATTGAGTGCCATATATAATTAAAAAATCAAAAGTCAAAAATGAAAAATCAAAAAATATTATTGATTACAAAACTGCTGATCAATGTATACAATTAAGGTAGAAACATACAGGCATCGCGGCGAATATTGCCGGAACGATAATAGAGAATCCTATTCCGATAGCATTGATCATGCCTTTATACTTGTGTGTACCCAAGCCCAATGTCTGAAATGCGCTGTAGAAGCCATGCACCAGGTGCCAGCCCAGAGATATGCAACCAAGAACGTAAACGATTACCACCCAAAGGGTCTGGAATTCGTCGTGCATCATAGAGTACAATGGTTTTTCCTCCCCTGTGGTCAATTGCGACCAGCGGTTAGGCGCCCAGAATTTAGAAAGGTGCAGGATGAGGAACAACAAGATGAGCGTACCCAGCAGCGCCATGCTGCGGCTATACCATTTGCTTGTTTTATTGCCTGCGCTTACTGCATATTTGGTAGCTCTTCTGGCACTATTTTTAGAGGCAAGCATAAGACCCTGAATGATGTGCAGGAACAGGAAACCGAATAACCCGAACTCGATGGCGCGGATGACAAAATTAGTACCCATGAAATGGGCTGCCTCATTGAAACGGGTGCCACCGTCTCCGTAAAAGATCTGGGCGTTCACATAACAATGCACCAAGAGGAACATTATGAGGAATAATCCCGTAAGCGACATTTGTAATTTTTTCCCTATTGAGGTGCTGAAAGATTGTTTCCAGTTCATACGATCCGGCTGAATTTTTTGAGTAGATGATGATTAATTCCGCGCAAAGATAATAATCCCTAAGGTAAAAGTGTAATGGTACAGGGATATTTGTCAGATAAATGTCTATACTAAATACTAATACTATTATTGGTAAGATAAACAGTGTCAACTAATTAATTGAAAAATTTGAAGATATACATTAGTATCTTCTTAGTTGCCCCCCCGTGCGCTGCAACATATTGCTTTGCAGCGTCAGCGTGGAACTGATACTTACTTTTATTTTCCATGAGATCTAAAGAACATATGAGCGAGGTCGCTGTGTTGGCCACAATAGCACCCTCCGTTTTTACTAACTCTTCAGCCTCTATAAACTGATGATAGATATGCCCATAGAAAACGGGAACCCCATATACTGCGGCTTCGAGCACATTATGCACCCCGTCTTTACCGAAGCCACCACCTATCCACGCCACCCTGCTGTACTTATATAGCTGCATCAGCAGGCCCACCTTATCTACCAACAATACCCTCTTATCGGTATTACTTTTCCACTGCGACCAGCGTACCATGTTGTTGCCGTAAAGTTTTTCTATTTCTCTCAGATGGCTTTCATCAGTCTCGTGCGGCACCAGTATCATCCTCCACTGATCAGACAACAGTTCCATCGCCTTGTGCAGCATGGTCTCATCCTCCTTCCAGGTACTGCCTGCCACAATTATTTTATATCCTGCACAAAATTCGTCAGCTATGGCCAAAGGAGCAGCATGCTCAGCCGCCCTTATCACTCTGTCGAAACGGGTGTCACCACTCACGCTCACATTATTGATACCTATTCCTTTCAGCAAAGCCATGCTGTTAGCATCCTGTACAAATATATGCTCGAAACTCGCCAGCATCCTTCGTTGCAGCCCACCATACCATTTGAAAAAACCATGATCTTTCCTGAAGACAGCCGAAACAAGCAAAGCAGGAATGCCACGCTTAGCTATTTGCGATAAATAGAAATACCACAATTCATATTTAATGAACAGACACAATGCCGGTTGCACAATATCCATGAAAGCGGCCGCATTAGCGGGTGTATCTACGGGCAGATAAAAAATATAGTCGGCACCCACGTAGTCTTTGCGCACCTCATAACCAGATGGAGAAAAAAAGGTAAGGATTATGGCGTATCGGGGGTATTGTTCCTTAATGGCTTCCAACACCGGCCGGCCCTGCTCAAATTCTCCCAGCGAAGCAAAGTGTATCCATACACGCTTTCGTTGTTCACCACTGAGGGCTTTATTGATTACAGCAATAATATCCTTCCTGCCGCTAACAAACAGAGCTGCCTTGGGTTTGAACAGCGCAGCTATGCGCACCGCGATAAAATAGGCCCCAGTAGCTAATCTGTAGAGAAAGGCGTACATCATTCAAAAGATATGTCTTCAACTTTCTTTCTGAAAACGGGTATCATCCATCCTCCACGTAGTCCAAACAATATGTCTGTTCTTTTCTTGGTGTCAGGACGCATGACATCAAAAAGGTAGTCCCTTCTGCCCTGTGTAAACCCTACCGAACAGTCGACCCCGAGATTGAAGTTCAATAAACCATTTTTTGCAAAATAAGTGTAGCCTGCATATTGCTCTACATAAAGACCATTAGTAAGCCTGTCATAGCCTTTCAGGTATGGGCCCAGTATCTGCGCTACACTTTTATCCCTATCATAAATGTCGATCTTGTGCTGCATAAAGCCCACTGAACTTAACAACATCAGACCGTCATCGGGATGATATTTATTAAAGTTGATGATCCTGCCCACTTGCACTCCTACCATATACCCACGCTCATACACAGGAACGCCTGAGCGATAGCCATTAATATCTATGAACTCCAGCACCTTACCGTTAAAATTAGTATTGTATTTATCGCGTACGTTGATCATAAAGGAATCCTGCTTGATCAAATTGCCCGCAATAAAATCCATCTTCACGCCAAATACCCAGTTAGATGCTGTTTTGTATGTTACCGCAGGTCCCAGCCTATAACTGACACCGAACCTCTTGGCCATATCTGCGGCAGGGATATCAAAGTCTGCATTGCCGTTGAAAATAAATCCATGCCGGGGTTTGTCTTTCGCAGTGGGCCCAAATATTTCGTCCTGAGCGAGGGCGGGTAACACCGACAAAGATAATAGGGCTGCAAATAAAAATTTTCTCATATAACAAACGGCTTCTGCATGGTGAAATTATGCCAAATAAATCAACTAATAAAAGGAAATAGTATTTTAACAAAACGCTGAGAAACAGCATGGTCGCATATAGTTCTTATATTTTCGTCTCATTTTCATCATAAGCATATCACAAATGGGGTCAACCGGCAATAAGCAGCTATCCTACTACGGCACATTATTTACCAGCGCCATTATACTGCTCATCCCTGCACTATATAATGGCTACCCTATTGTGAACCCTGATACGGCGACTTACCTGGCATCAGGCTTCAAGCCGGAGACACCCTTTGACAGGCCCATTACCTATGGACTATTGATACGGCTATTCAGCATGAATGGGCTTACTTTATGGGGAGTGGTATTTGCGCAAGGATATGTTGTGGCCTGGCTGATAGCGCGTGTTCTTGCAACATTCGTTGCCAAGGCGCACAACATCCATACACTGATCGCTGTACTTATCCTTGCCCTGCTCTCACCGCTATCCTGGATCGTGAGTCAAATACAGCCTGATGTATTTACCTCAATCACCTTGCTTTCTGCCGTTCTTCTGTTGTTCAACAGGGAGTCAAAGACAAATAAAGGCATTCTTTACTTACTGTTCTTTATCTCCTGCGGCGCACATATGTCGCACCCCGTATTATTCTGTGTTCTTTTTGCTTTCTTATTTGCAGCCACCCGCAAACTTCTAACCACAACTCCCGTTCGCCAAACCAGGAAAACCATATTGATGCTAGCACTACTATCACTTGCATCTATAGTCTTTATGGGTTCAGCTATGTCTAAATCCAAACATATCTTCCTTACCGGATCATTACTGGAGAAGGGTGTGTTGAAAGATTACCTTGATGATCATTGCGACAATAACCATTATGCGATTTGCGCCTTCAAGGACGCTCTTCCTGCTTCATCAGACGAGTTTATCTGGGGTAAAAATAGCCCTCTCTACAAAATCGGTGACTGGGCCGGTACGAAAAGTGAATTTAATGCTATAGACCGCGACATACTAACCTCACCGCGTTATCTGTCGCTATATATCCGTGCTACCATGTCGCAGGCTTGCGACCAGGCCATTACGTTCAAGATTGGCGATGGCAACAACACTATGGGTAAGGGCTCAAATGTAGACGGCAGAATAGGAGAGTATATACCGAGGGAGCTTGAAACATATCGTCATGACCGGCAAAGCACCCGTCACCTGAATGAAGACCTGCCTATACCTAATGTCATCATCATTATTACTGTGATCGCATCGCTCTTAATTACTGCCATCGGACAACGGCATATGTACGCCGTAACTCCCGAAATAAGAATTTTCCAGACGATCATATTCATCAGTATTATTCTGAACATTCTAGACTGTGCCGCATTCACTGTTGTCAATGGCAGATACGGATGCAAGATGATATGGCTCATACCCCTATGCGCCATTATACTGGTGATGCACTACCGCGACAGAAAGGCGCTCGCACGAAAATGAAACAAAAAAGGCTGACATCGGTCAGCCTTTTGAAGAATAGGATCAACATCCTTATTGATTAATAAATTTAGGGTGCAGCAGGTTTTCTAAAGAATATATTTCATCCCATTTTTCCTGAGTGATCAATTTCCGTTCTGTTACTGTTATGTCATGTACCGACTTACCGGTAGCCAGCGCCTCTTTAGCGATTGATGCTGACACCTCATAACCCAGTATAGGATTGAGCGAAGTGACAATGCCAATACTATTCATGACCATCTCTTTACAAACATCAACGTTAGCGGTAATGCCGTCAACGCATTTAGCAGCAAGTGTGTTCACGGCATTGGTCATATACTCCAATGACGTAAACAGGCTGAACCCTATTACTGGTTCCATTACATTAAGCTGCAGCTGTCCGGCTTCTGCTGCCATGGTAATAGTCACATCTGCCCCAATTACGTAAAAAGCTGTTTGGTTGACCACTTCAGGTATGACGGGATTGACCTTGCCAGGCATAATAGAGGATCCTGCCTGCATCTTAGGCAAGTTGATCTCATTCAGCCCGGTACGCGGCCCTGATGATAGCAGGCGCAGGTCGTTGCATATCTTAGATATCTTGATCACGCTGCGCTTCAGCGTACCAGATATCTGCACATAAGCGCCGGTATCTGAGGTTGCCTCTATCAAGTCTTCAGCAAGTGTTATGGGCAAGCCCGTTATCTGAGCCAAGTAATTAGTGCAGTTCTCCGGATAGCCGTCAGGCACATTGATCATCGTGCCTATAGCAGATGCACCCATGTTACACTCAGTAACAAGTCCTTGCGATTCCCGCAGGCGCTTTATGTCCTCCCCTATTGTAGTGGCAAAGCCATGAAATTCTTGTCCCAGTGTCATCGGTACTGCATCTTGCAATTGAGTACGGCCCATCTTCAAAACGTCACTGAACTCTTCACCTTTCTTTGCAAATGAAGCTTTCAACCTTTCTATGGCATCTATATACTGATCTATTTTGCGATACAGCGCTATGCGGAAAGCTGTAGGGTAAGCATCATTAGTAGACTGCGAGCAGTTCACATGATTATTGGGGTGCAGAAATTCGTACTCACCTTTCTTATGCCCCATGTATTCGAGCCCTATATTAGCTATCACCTCATTGGCGTTCATATTCACTGATGTGCCTGCCCCACCCTGTATCAGGTCAGTCACAAACTGGTCGTGGTATTTACCAGCTATCAGCTGGTCGCATGCATAGATGATGGCATCGGCTATCTTACTGTCAAGTATACCGGCATCACGGTTGGCCATTGCAGCAGCCTTCTTCACGTAGCCAAATGATATGATAAACAAAGGTTCACGTGCATTGGTAATGCCGGTTATGTGAAAGTTCTCCAACGCTCTCAGGGTCTGCACGCCGTAATACGCGGTATCGGGTATCTGCTTCTCTCCCAGAAAATCGTGTTCTGTTCTGTATGTTGTAGTCATTTTTTACAAAATAATATTGTTGTTTAAATTTCTTCGCTGTCGGATTCTCTCACTATTCTTCTTGTTCCTTGATAGAGCTCATACTCCATCAGCCGACAATCTATTTTACTTGTATAAAATTCTATCCTTCTTTTAGCTTTAAGTCCGATCCTTTTTGCCAGGTCCAGATTACCCGTAAATACATACCCAAAGTACCCTCCGCATTTCTTTTTCATAAAGTCGCCTATCCTCATGTATACGGCTTCCAGCTCATCTTCCTGACCGAGCCTTTCGCCATACTCAGGATTCACGAACATTACCCCACCTTTGCCTTGCGGCACTTCGGTATCGGCAAAGTCGCAAAGGGAAAAGGTAATCATATCTGCTACTCCTGCGGCTACTGCATTTTTGCGTGCATTAGCTATGGCCATGTCGCTAAAGTCACTGGCTACTATTTCCAGCCCGGGCACCTCTATTATCTGCTTGTCCAGCAGTTCCATTTCTGTATGATACACTTCTTCATTATACCCAATCAGGTGCATGAAGGCATAGTTAGTCCTGAAGAGTCCCGGTCTTGTATTGGTAGCTATTAGCGCGGCTTCTATGGCTACAGTACCAGATCCGCACATAGGATTTACAAACGGGCTCTTCCTGTCCCATCGGGTAGCCATAATAGTCGCGGCGGCCAGGGCTTCAAGCATTGGTGCCCTACCGGGTATCTTGCGATATCCGTGGCGTGCCAGCGAGTCGCCCGATGTGTCTGCAAATACTTCTGCACTATCATTTTTCCAGAACAGATGTATTACAGCACCTGCCAATTCGGCGCCGGTTGTTGGCCTGGTTCCTCTCTTTTCTCTCAGCCTGTCCACAATAGCATCTTTCACCCTCAGGTTAGCAAACATGCTGTTATTGATGGTCTCATTCATCACATTGCTGGTGACAGAGAAGTAGCCCGGATCAGGGATGATGTTCTCCCATGGATACGCCAACAGGTTCTTGTATACCGTATCGGCATCAGATGCATTAAATTGTTTCAGGCTGTATAGTACCTGACTCGCACAGCGCAGGTTCAGGTTCAGTTTGATGCAATCATTCAGCGTACCTATAATGCGCACACCGGTAATAAAACTCTCTTCGATGACAAATCCCAATTCTTTTACCTCCTGCTCCAGGTAAGGCATAATGCGCTTGTGGCAGGTAATGGTTATCGGGGCCATTGTTGTGTATAACGACATATCTGTAGTAAAGATAACCCATCCTATGTGGATAGTATAGAAGTGTTACAATAAAGTAGGATTGAAAACCTTATTCTACCTCTTCCTTAAATATGATACCGTGATGGGCAAGCTCGGATAATACCGGCCTGTATATAGAGGCCATATTAGGTATTACCACACCAAGTGGCCTGGTCACTTTATTGTTCAGCACCATCCTGGCCAGTATGCCCATGGGCAACCCGACAGTTTTGGCCATAGCAGAGTGTTCCCTGCCCTCGCCTTCTATTACCATAGTGCTGGTGAGTTTGGTCTTTCGGTCTTTGTGCAGGTATTCCACCTCGTGCTGCATCACCACCATGTCTTTATCCTCCGGCTCCATTTTCCATTTGTCCAGCAGCACTTCCAGTAATATATCTCCAGATGAAGCCTTTCCGGTGCCCAGCGGTGTTTCTTCAAATATGCCCAGCCATTTCAGCATATTCATCACCTTATCGTCAGTTTCCAGACCCAGCTTGCGGGCTATGTGCGCAGTCAACACTTTTCTATCTGTGCATCCGGTTTTGGCCATTACCCACCCCTGGTGAGTTTGTCCATCCTTTTCTATGCTGTCTTCGGTAGTGGTCAACCCCAGTGTCAACAATGCCTGCCATCCTTTACAAAATGACGAATAACGGAGCGTGGCCCTTAAAAAGGTTTTGATCTCAGGTATGTCGTAGGTGTCAAGGTATTTCAGCGAATCCCTGTTAGGATAGTAGGCCAGCATACCAAGGTCATCTACTTTTATCTTTTTGTTGTTCTCAAATATCCGCTCATAAGGCACATCTACATGCTTGCCATTACCCAGGTACTTAGCTCCCCCAAGACCCGCAGTAATAATATTCTTAGGGTTCCAGCTAAACTTGTAATGCCATGGGTTATTATCACTCTGTGGCGCTATCAGCCCCCCGCAATAGGACTTAAAGCTGTAAATACTTCCGGCGACACGATGTATACTATGAATGATCTTATTAGCCGTCATGTGGTCTATACCGGGATCCAGCCCCATTTCGCACATGAACATGAGCCCTGCTTCCTTCACGGCTGCGTCCATTTGTTTCAGTTCTTCAGAAACGTAGGAAGAAGTGATGAGGTTCTTTTTATGTTTCAGGCAATCCTTAGCCAGGTGTATATGCAGGTGCGGCGGCATCAGCGAAACAACTATATCCGCACGCTTTACCAAGGGTTCTCTTTCAGCAATATTTGTTATGTCTATCACTGCTTTCTCAGCATATGGACTACCGTTTATCTTTTCATCTATTGCCTTACCATCACCATCTGCAACAATGACGTTCCACTTATAACGACCAGCATATTCTAATAAATACTGAATAAGATATATTGAAGATTTACCGGCTCCGGCAATCAGTATCGTTGTCATAATTACTTGAGAAAATTAAAAAAAGTACATCAAATGTACTAGTATTGCCTAGTTATTCCGAAAAACGAAATTACCTATATTTTTAACGAATACATAATTAATCGCATATTATAAACATGAAATGGAATAATCCCGACATTGATATATCAGAACTGAATAAGCTATCTGAGAATACTATGGGTCAGGTGCTTGATATAAAATTTACTGAAATAGGTCCTGACTATCTTAAAGCAACAATGCCTGTTTGCAGCAAAACGCACCAACCCTACGGCCTCCTGCATGGTGGTGCATCTGCCGCCCTTGCCGAGACCATAGGTAGCGTCGCCTCCTCCCTGGTGATAGACAGGGATAAGCAAATATGCGTGGGTATAGAAATAAACTGCAACCACATTCGAGGTAAAAAAGACGGGGTGGTCACTGCCATTGCAACTCCGCTGCATGTGGGAGCATCCACTCATGTGTGGGATATAAAGATCAATGATGAGCAAGGCAAACTGGTTTGCGTGAGCAGGCTAACGGTAGCCATACTCAAAAAGCCCGGAGCATAGCCATCCCTGCCTCACGCTTTATGCCCTGCATAATTTAGCGTATTTTCACCCCCTTATAATGAATAATCCAAAACGCATAGTCTACACAGTAACCAATGATCTGAATTATGACCAGCGCATGATCCGTATCTGCACTTCCCTTACAGAAGCGGGTTATGATGTTACGCTTGTGGGCTTCAAGAGAAAGACCAGCAAACCCATTATAGAACGCCCTTTCAAACAGGTAAGATTATCTATTATTGCGGAGCAGGGGAAGATCATGTATTTCCATTACTGGCTCAACCTCTTCTTTTTTCTGTTGTTTCGTAAGGCAGACGTTTTGTGTGCTATCGACCTGGATACCATAATGCCCGTGTATTATGCATCAAAGATCCGTGGCTTGAAACGTGTATATGATGCCCACGAGATATTTACTGATCTCAAAGAAGTGATATCACGCCCATCGGTGCACAAGATGTGGACCTGGATAGCTAACCACACGGTGCCCAACTTCCCTGTGGGCTACACTATTGGCGAATGCTATGCTGAAGATTTCAAGAAACGCTACGGTGTAGATTATGGTGTTGTGCGCAATGCCACCATACTCAGGCCTGTATCTATACCCGAAAAGCCGGAACATTTTATACTCTATCAGGGCGCGGTCAATGTCGGCCGCTGTTTCGAACAGCTTATTCCTGCTATGAAGCAAGTCAATGCCCGTCTTATCGTTTGCGGCGAAGGCAATTTTTTCGCAGAGGCGGTAGCACTGGTCAAAGAACACGGACTTGACGACAAGGTAGTCTTCAAAGGCTACGTACCTCCTGCTGATCTGAGCGCATATACCATACAGGCATATGTAGGCATCACACTATTCGAGGATACCAGCCTTAGTAATCGCCTGTCACTGGCCAATCGGTTCTTTGACTACATGCACTATGGTGTTCCGCAACTATGTATTAAGTATCCGGAGTATGAGCGTATCAATGCACAATTCGAGATAGCCAGCCTTGTTGCCGACCCTACTCCGGATAGCATTGCCGCAGCGCTTAATGAGCTATTGACCAATACGGCACACTACCATACACTACAACAAAACTGCCTGAGAGCCCGCGAAAAATATTGCTGGCAGGAAGAAGCTAAAAAACTGATACTTATATACGATAACCTTGTCAGAGAATAAGCTACATATCGTCTCTTTTGATGTTCCCTATCCCCCTGATTACGGAGGGGCTATAGATGTGTTCTTTAAGATCAAGGCGCTTAAGGAAGCTGGCTGTAGTATATACCTCCATTGTTACGAATATGGCCGTGCCAGGTCGGCAGAACTGGAGAAGCTTTGCGAACAGGTATGGTATTACCCTCGTAAGCCCTCGGCTGCTGTTTTCTCTTTTTTGCAACCTTACATAGTTGCGTCGCGCGCCTCAAATGATATGTTGTTTAACCTGCAACGTATCGATGCACCTATACTATTTGAGGGTGTGCACACTACCTGGTTCTCCGGGCATCGCTCTTTCGAAAGTAGATTTACTGCCCTGAGAACGCACAATGCAGAGCATGAATATTTCAGGCAACTAGCTCTGGCAGAGACATCTCTTGCCAAGAAGCTATTGTATAAAATAGAAGCCCTGCGGCTAAAAAAATATGAGCAAAGGCTAAACGACATTGCCTCTTTTTTTGAAATATCTACCGCTGATCAGCAGTTCTTTCTAGACAAATATCCAAAAGCACAACACACTTTTATTCCGCCGTTTCATGCCCACAATGAGGTAATAAGTAAAGCAGGAACCGGCAGTTACGCTCTATATCACGGCAACCTATCACACCCTGAAAATCGTGCAGCTGCTTTATTCTTGCTGAAGGAGGTAATACCCTTTGTGCACCTACCATTTATCATAGCGGGCAGGCAGCCCACCAAAGAGATCATTGACGCATGCGCTGCCGAAAAAAACTGCACGTTAATGCCCAATCCTGACGCAGCTATTATGGATGAACTGACTGCTGATGCGCAGGTACATGTGCTGCCTACCTTCCAGCAAAGTGGCATGAAGTTAAAATTGTTGGCCGCCTTATTTGCAGGGCGGCACGTGGTAGTGAATACTGCCATGCTCCACGGCACAGGAATGGACGCAGGCATATGCGGCATAGCCAATAATGCCGCTGAGTTTATTAAGCAAATAAACACACATATACACAAAGATTTTACTGAAGAGGATATTGCCGGGAGAACCCGCTTACTATCTCCTTACAGCAATGCTATGAATGCCAGAAAATTAATGGAGGCGATCCGGTTCTAAACGCCTGCTGCGCTTATCTCTCTTACCTCACTCTGCTCTATTCTCACCACGCGTGCAGGGTATTTCTGTATGATGGTATAGTCATGTGTAGCCATAATAAACGCAGTCTGGTAGTCACGACATATATTGAAGAGCAACTGCATGATCTCGTCTGTGGTGTCAGGGTCCAGATTTCCCGTAGGCTCATCGGCCAGTATCAGTTTAGGATTGTTCAGCAATGCACGGGCTATATCTACCCTTTGCTGCTCCCCACCCGACATTTCGTAGGGCATCTTCACACCTTTCCCTTTCAGTCCTACTTTGGATAGTACGTTCTCTATTTTTTCACGCATCAGATTCTGGTCTTTCCAGCCTGTAGCTTTAAGCACAAATTCCAGGTTATCATATACATTTCTGTCCGTCAGCAGCCTGAAATCCTGAAACACAATACCCAGATTCCTCCTCAGTAAAGGAATCTTCTTCCAAGTAAGGTCTTTCAGGTTGAAGCCTGCTACAACGCCCTCTCCTTCTTTCAGGTATATTTCGCCATACATGGTCTTCAGCAAGCTTGATTTGCCACTTCCCGTTCTGCCTATCATATACACAAATTCACCTGCACCCACTTCCAGGTTCACATTACTAAGCACCATGCTGGTACCCTGATATATATTGGCCTCTTTCAGCGATACTATGCTTGTTGGGTTCATCCTGTGCTCAGTTTGTAACAAAAATAAATTTCTACACGTAAAAGTAGCAATAAACCTTTATAATCTGCTAACAGATAAACGCTCCTGCATGCCTTCTTCGTATCGTCTTTGACTTAAATACTTAATCTTGTGTTTTTATTAAGAAACATTACCGCACATAAAAATGCCGCATCAATTGATGCGGCATTTTATACGAACGTGCTAACTATTAATAAACAACCAGTTTCTGCGTATTGGTTTGGTTACCGGTTCTCGTCTGAACCATATAAATACCCTTTATAGTAAGTACTGATGCAGGTATTTCTATACGCGCTTCTTTACCGCTTACCTGTTGGCTGGCAGTATAGACAGTGCGTCCGGCGATGTCAGATACTGTGACACTGGCAGTGGCGTTATCTGCATCCTTCACTATTACATAGGCATCATTGTTGGTTGGGTTAGGGGCTACTACAACATCTATATCGTTACTTTTTATGCTGCTCACTTCTGCAGGTAATTGCGAAAAATTTACCCTATCCATATAAAAGTTATTGCCGCTACTGTAGTAACCATTGCTGCCTACATTAGGGAAGTAACGGAAACGGAAGACAACGTAAGGAGCTAATGCGGGGGCCGGCAGCGGTATTGTTTTTGCGGCCCAGTCACCTGAATACAGCGGTGCATAGGGTATAGCCAAAGCACCCTTATTTTCCAGTGTATTCTTCTTCATGGTAGTCAGGCTTATCCATGTTTTGCCTTCATCTATTGAATAGCTGATGAGCATAGAATCGTTAATATCCGCGGATGCGCTTGAACGTGATGCCCCTGAATACAAGAAGTTCAGATTGCAAGAAGAGCTTGAATATGCAGAAAGGTCGACCGGAATACTGAACATATCATCGAAGTCGCCAAGCGGAGAACCTGTAGGAGGATAAATGCCCAGTAATGGGTTCATACGGCTGTCGTAACCAAGGTACTCCATACTATGGTTATCGTAGTAGCCTACATTTGATTGAGTCCATTTGAACTCATTATTGTAGTAGTTGAAAGTTGGCCATTTTGCACCCGAACCCGCAGGGTCAAACTCTTCTACAATGGTGCTGGCGGGTGTTGCGGTATTATCCGCTACAAAAATGGCATTGTTGTACACAATAGTAGAATCACCGGTGTTATTACCTGTAGCGGTCATCGTGATACTTGTCCATCCGGGCGTAGTGAAAGTCACTTTTGTATTTGAAGCATAGTTGTATGTCGGGTTAGTCAGGGTTGGAGCAGAAAATGTTGCCGATGGCGATGCACTCCACGTTACTTTCGTAACCGTATCATTCCAGCTTTTATTCAACAAGTATAATGGAGTTGAAGGACAAGTAAAGTACTGCATCTTACCCAACAAGGACGCCCCACCTACCAGCGAATTGAACTCCGGTATTGGCTTCAGGTCAGGCCTGGGAATAAAAGCATATGATGCATCCATGACGCCCGTATTGATAAGATTTGTTGTATCAAAAAGATTTTTCCTGTTTGCTACGTCACTGTTCAGTGCAATATGCATACGGACAACCTGGCCTTTGGTAAACATCCTGGCGCAATAGGTGTAGTCCATAATGTTCTCTGCATTAACAGTATCAGGATAGTCGACTAATGAGTCTGAACCACTGATGTTAGTATATATTTTGAAATAGTTATTTGCACATACCGTGTCGTGCAATGCAGCGGGAGAGCAGCCAGATGACGGGTTATGTCCTTTCGTCGGTGGAGTATCATCTACACCGTCATCGCCACACGCCACATCCGGGTTATTGGTGTTTCCCCATGGGTGTTCCAGGTTAAATACATGCCCTATCTCATGGTTTATGGTCTTTGACGAGCTCGGTACATTATTGTTGTAACTATAGAGGGCCAGTACGCCGTCATAAAATGGCAATGCTGCTGCTGTAGGTGGCTGATAGGCATAAGCTGCGGCCTGCGCATTGACTCCGCTCATATTGTGTATGAACCAGATATTCACGTAAGACTCAGGCTGCCAGTAATCAAGCTTGGCCTGATCATTGCCATTTGTCGAAAGGTATGACCGGTGACGTGTGATGCCCTTAGTAGCATTCCCGCGAGGGTCTCTGGTAGCAAGATGCAAACGGATGAAAGTGTTGGCTGCATATTTCTTGAATGGAGCTATTACCAGTGCTGTATCGCCATCTATTCCTGCATATGTCTTGTTCCACTGCACCAGGTCATTGAAAATCTGGTCATCTGTCAGGTATTCGTCGCCGTAATCGTGAACAAAGTGCACTACAATAGGTATCTCATACCAAAATGCAGGATTCCCCAATTGGTCTACTCCGGTAGTTTTATAGGCATTCTTCAGATCAATGTGACCTATTTTTTCGGCAATCTGCCTGTCCAACTCCGCTTTATATACAGCTATCTCAGGGTGAGCTAATAACTGCAATCGCTCCATTTCATCGGTTGAACATGGTTGTTGGGCCATAGCCTTACCGGTAAACAGGGCGGCGGTAAGAAGAAAAAGTAATGCTCTTTTTTTCATTTTCTCGTAATTTTAGTAAAAAATATAGTATCCATGCGCAATGAAACGCCTCTTCCTCGTTTTAAGCAAAAGCAGTTTGGATCATCACCACATAGAATAGACGAGATAAGCAGTGACTTTCTTGGGTTTTATACAAAAAAAAATGCCGCCTCGGCTGAGGCGGCATTTTTCAGAGTAAATATCTGAATTAATAAACAACCAGCTTTTGTGTATTAGTTTGGTTACCGGTCCTTGTTTGAACCATATAAATTCCCTTTACACTAAGAACTGATGACGGTATTTCTATACGTGCTTCTGTACCGTTGAGCTGCTGAGCAGTTGTGTAAACTGTTCTGCCGGCTACGTCAGTTACAACGACATGAGCAGTAGTATTTTCAACATCTTTCACAATAACATAAGCATTGTTACTAGTTGGGTTTGGTGCTACCACGACATCAACCTCATTGGTCTTTACACTGCTAACTTCAGCTGGTAATGGAGAGAAGTTAACCCTGTCCATGTAGAAGTTGTTGCCACTGCTGTAATACCCGTCGCTGCCAACGTTAGGGAAGTAACGGAAACGGAAAACGACATAAGACGCTAAGGCACTAGCAGGAAGAGGTATTGTCTTCGCAGCCCAGTCACCCGTGTATAGCGGAGCATAAGGGATAGATAATGAACCCTTGTTTTCCAAAGTATTCTTTTTCATGGTAGTAAGCGTATTCCATGTCTTACCACGATCCAACGAATAACTGATAGTCATAGAATCATTAATATCCGCGGAAGCGCTTGAACGAGATGCTCCAGAATACAGGAAATTCAGATTGCACGATGAAGTGGAGTAAGCAGAAAGGTCAACAGGCACACTGAAAATATCGTCAACATCACCGAGTGGAGAACCAGTAGGAGGGTATATACCTAACAAAGGATTGATACGGCTATCAAAACCAACGTATTCCATGCTGTGGTTATCATAATAACCTACATTAGATTGCGTCCATTTGAACTCATTATTGTAGTAGTTAAATGTTGGCCATTTTGCCCCCGTACCAGCTGGGTCAAACTCTTCTACAATAGTGCTTGCAGGTGTGGCGTTAGCATCAGCAACAAATATTGCATTGCGGTAAGTGATGGAAGAGTCACCGGTATTATTACCTGTTGCAGTCATGGTCACATCTGACCATCCCGGTGTATTAAATGTTACGGTAGTAGCAGAGCTATACGACGGGTTATTAATAGAATCCAGAGAGAAAGTAGTACCGGTAGCTGAAGCAGAGAACTTAACTTTAGTTACTGTATCATTCCAGCTTTTATTTACAAAGCTAAGTGTGGCGCCAGGGCAGGTAAAATACTGCATTTTTGGAGCAAGACCTGTTGAAAGAGAAGAGAACTCAGGTATTGGCTTCAAGTCGAGACGAGGTATATAATTGTAGGAAGAATCCATAACACCTGTCAATATCAGGTTGGAAGTGTCAAACAGGTGCTTTCTGTTAGCTACATCACTGTTCAGCGCAGCATGCATACGTACTACCTGTCCTTTGGTAAAGTTCCTGGAACAGTAAGTATAATCCATGATATTCTGGGCGTTGGTAGTATCAGGGTAGTCTACAAGTGAATCACTACCAAAAATGTTAGTATAAATCTTAAAATAATTGTTGGCACATACAGTATCGTAGAGCGACGCAGCAGTACAACCGGTTTCTGCATGGCCCTTCGTTGGCGGGGTATCGTCTACCTCGTCATCACCACAAGCCACATCGGGGTTGTTGGTATTTCCCCATGGATGATAAAGACTGAACACATGACCCATTTCATGGTTGATGGTCTTATCCACGTTATGATAGCTGTAAAGTGCAATGATACCGTCATAGTAAGGAAGAGCAGCTCCTACCGAAGGAAAATAAGCATAGGCAGCTGCCTGTGCATTAGCACCGCTCATATTGTGAATAAACCATATGTTTACATATGATTCCGGTTGCCAGTCATCCAGCTTAGCTTCGTCATTACCGTTGTAACCGAGGTAAGACCTGCGACGTGTGATACCTTTTGTAGGACGTCCTAACGGATCTTTTGTTGCAAGATGTAAGCGTATATGCGGGTTACCTATCCATTTTTTAAAGGGAGCTATAACGTCAGCTGTATCAGCATTCTGCATCGCGTATACTGTATTCCAGTCTACCAGGTCATTGAAAATGTCGTCATCTTTAAGATATTCTACTGCGTAGTCGTGAACAATATGCACAACAACAGGAATATCATACCAGAAAGTCGGGTTGCCGGATTGGTCTACGCCTGTGGTCTTTTGAGCATTACGCAGATCAATATGTTTAAGGTTTTCTGCTATCTGGCGGTTCATTTCCGCTTCATAAGTGGCGATCTCAGGGTGTGTTTCCATGAGTTTTCTGCGCACCTCATCAGAATAACAATGTTGCGCAAAGCTCTTCCCTACAAATAAGGCTAATGCAAGAAGGAAAAGTAATGATCTTTTTTTCATTTTCCGGTTATTTTATAAAAATCCAAAGTTAAACGAAATATTAAATTTTGGTGAAAAAATTTACTCACCAAGCAAATTACTCACCACATTGCAAATTAATTTTATACATATGCGGTATGGGGGTAATACTAATTCAATTCCCAACTCTAATATACTACCAATTTCTCTGTATTTGCAAGTCCGTCGATCACGACAGTTACAAAATACAGTCCGGACGCCTGTGTCACCTCACGCGAAATAGGTTCATTGATCACTGTATTTGCTTGATATTGTTTTTTAGCTGCATATATCACCCGACCCGACACATCCTTCACTACATAACTAACTGCGCCATCCTTACCACTATTAAATAAAATATTACTACCATATGTTGACGGATTAGGATATAATTTAATTACTGTATTGGTCTTATTAGTTTCATCAAGCCCAACTGGGTAAGGGTAAAGATACATATGATCCATATAGAAGTCATTGCCTATATTACCTGGCCAATACCTGAACCTGAAGAATGTTTGCGCGCTGAAACTTACAGCAGGTATACTTACTGCACGTCCTACCCAATTAGCTGCGGCCGTAGGCACAAATTCATATCCGTATGTCGGATTGTTTTCCAGCTGAGATGGCTTAAAACCTGCTATCTTGGTCCATACTACTCCACCGTTGGTGCTTGCATCGATCTCCAGCGAATCGCCTACTGCCGTTGTACCCCAACCCAACCCTGCAGAGCTGGCTTTAGCAGCAGCAGTCTGAAAATTAATGTAATAAGGGCCGCTCACTCCCGAAAAGTTGAACGCCGGCGTATAAAAATCATCGTGGTCACCTAGCGGCGTCGCGACGTGCTTGGCAGTAGTATCAAAAGACCTGTATCGGATACAAGTATTGTCTCCATCGGTGCTTGCACCTGTATAAAACTCCCACTTATATTGATTCTCAAAATAATTCATCATTGGCCAGTTGGCTATAGCCGCAGGGCTGCTGAATGACTGCACGTAACCCGACACAGGTATAGCAGCCGTATCAGCGGCATACACGGCATTAGCATTGACAAGCGTATCACTTCCGGCATTAGAATTGGCTATAAGTGAAACAGTTACCCACCCCGGCGTGGAGAATTGATTGGTTACAACGGCCATTCCCGTTGAGGTGGGAGTCAAAGCACCGTTGGAGAAGGACCAGCTGACATCTGATACGGTGTCATTCCAACTTCTGTTGCGAAATGAAAAGCTTCGGGCATTGTTGAAGGTCATAAAGCAGGTTCTGTTATCTGTCAGTAGCCCTCCGCCTGTAGCGTGTTCTACTGAGAAGTCTGCTATTGGCGGCAGGTCTTGTCTTGGCGCTAATGCCCCTGTTGCTGCAAGATTAGCAGCAGTATACAAGTTATTTCGTCCTGCCACACTGTTGGTAAGCGCATTACGCATACGCACTACCTGTCCTTTGGTAAACATACGTTGGCAATACGTGTAATCCATAATGTTCTGTGCATTGGTGGTATCAGGGTAGTCGACTACAGAGTCGGTGCCCAGAACGGAGGTATACACTTTCACGTAACCACTCGCACATACAGTATCATATAGGGAAGCTGCGGTGCAACCCGTTGGGTTATGTCCCATAGTGGGCGGGGTGTCATCTACCAGATCATCGCCGCAAGCTACGGCCGGTGCATTGGTGTTGCCCCACGGATGCTGCAGATTCATAACATGCCCTATTTCATGTGGTATGGCTTTGTCATAATTCAGATAACTATAGAGACCAATTACGCCATCGTAGTAAGGCATACCCGCTGCCGCAGCCGGATAATAAGCATAAGCAGCAGCGCCGGTAGCCGAGGCCCCGAACTGACGGATGAACCATACATTTATGTATTTGTTAGGTGGCCACTGCCCTATCTTAGCCTGATCGTCAGCATTGCCTGTCAGGTAAGAGTGGTGGCGAACAACGCTTTTTGTGGGTTGTCCGTTAGGGTCTATCGTAGCCATATGCAGCCTTATTCTGGGGTTGCCAATGTAGGGAATGAACGGATCTATTACCGATGAGGTGTCTGCATTTTGCTTAACATATATTGTGGCCCAGTAGGCTACGGCATTATAGATGTCATCGTCTGCCAGATACTCAGCACCATAGTCATGCACTACATGCACCACCACCGGCACATCAAACATGGTGGTATCATAGGGGCTTAATGTTGTTTTCCCCAACGCAATATTGCCTATATTATTCTTTATCTGGTTTTCAATTTGCTGTTCATACTCCAGTATCTGCGGGTTCTGTTTCACCAGTTCCCAATACTTTTCGTCTGTGGCGCAACGATCCTGCGCCCTACCCAATACAGCTATACTCAGCATAGCTGTTAATAATAGGGTTACCTTATTGAACATGCTTATTTGTTTTGTATGCTAAAAAAATGAAGGGTAAAGATAAGGGGGAAACATGATAACTGGCCACTTACAAATAAGTAAAAAACAAAAATGTTAAATAGGTGTCAGGTTCATACAATAGCTTGACGTTAAAAAATGCACAAGGCTTTTTTTCTAAAAATATTATGTTTGTGCTTATGACGATAAAAAAATATACCCTACTCGTTGTTTCCTTACTGGTACTCGTAGCTTCTTCGTGCAAGAAGAAAAGTAATGCTCACTATTCTATGAATATTAAGTACAACGACAGCACGAATTCCAGCACCGGCACGGTCACGGCCCAAGATCTGTCAGGTTATCTGACCATTACAGGTTGGAACCCGCAAACAAATGAAAGTATTAGTTTTTCGGTCAACAACTTTACCACAACAAGTAATAGTCAGACATTCGTCATCATCCCGAACGGCAGTGTATCATCTACTTATTTCAACAACGCCTATTACAGTTCACCAACCGTCAATGTGGTAGCCACCAGTGGTCAGATAGCCATTACAGCGGTCAGCGACCAGTACATCATAGGCACATTTGATTTTTACGGTGGTGGTCACGTCACGGGTACTTTTCAGGCTCCGAGGCCGTAACTGCTATTTAGCTATTTTGTAGCCCAGCCCCATGTTCCAAAGCATAAAGGCCCATTTGTCTGCTGCCTCAGCTATGATCATGTCCGTAGGCTTACCTGCACCATGGCCGGCTTTGGTCTCTATGCTGATCAATACCGGGTTATTACAGCTTTGAGCTGCCTGTAGCCCTGCGGCAAATTTGAATGAATGCGCCGGCACTACCCTGTCATCATGGTCACCCGTTGTCACCATCGTTGCAGGATAGCAGGTGCCCTTTTTCGCATTGTGCACCGGTGAATAGCCATAGAGATAAGAGAACATTTCCTTGCTGTCTTCTGCAGTACCATAATCATATGCCCAGCCTGCACCTGCAGTAAACTTGTTATATCTCAGCATATCCATTACACCTACGGCCGGAAAGCACACTTTGAACAGATCAGGACGTTGGGTAAGGCATGCACCTACCAGCAAACCTCCATTAGACCCACCGGATATGGCTAAGTAATCTTTTGATGTGTATTTCTGAGCTATCAGGTATTCTCCGGCAGCTATGAAGTCATCAAAAACATTTTGTTTCTGCATTTTGGTACCGGCATTATGCCATTTATCACCATACTCACCACCACCACGCAGGTTAGCTACAGCATAGATGCCGCCATTCTCCATAAACACAAGGTTACTGATGCTGAATGATGGCGTAAGGCTGATGTTGAATCCGCCATAGCCATAAAGCATGGTAGGGTTCTTGGCATTCAGCTTCATTCCCTTCTTATAGGTGACGATCATAGGTATTTTGGTGCCATCTTTTGATGTATAGAACACCTGCTTGCTTTCATATAGTTTAGGATCAAATTTCACACCCGATGCCTTGTATATCGCAGATTTCCCTGTCTTAATATCATACTTGAATATGGTAGACGGGTACACATACGATGCGTATGTATAGTATGTCTCGTGTTCCTCCATTTTGCCACCAAAGCCCCCGGCAGTGCCCAGTCCGGGTAGCTCTATGGTTTTTTCTTTCTTCCCGTCAAGGCTGTATTGATATACCTTAGAGACCGCATCCTCTATATAAGACGCAAATATCTTACGGCCGCATGTACTGGTCGAAAGCGGAAATTTAGTTTCTGCTATCAGCACTTTCCAATGATCTGGCGTAGGCGTTGCTGCATCTACGACCACTAGTTTCCTGTTAGGTGCACCCTGGTTAGTCTCTATGTATAATTTACCATGCTCGGCATACACCACGTTTTGCTCAAAATCGAAACCCGTAACGATAGGCACTATAGGGGCATCTTTCTTGCTTAGGTCCTGTATGTACAGCTCATTACCATAGGTTGCGTTGGCTGCGCTGATCACCAGGTAATGCTCATCCTCGGTCACACCGCCACCTATGTACCTGCGGGGTGTTGTCTCTCCGCCAAATATCAGTTTATCCTGGCTTTGTGGTGTACCCAGCTTATGGTAATACAGTTTATGTACTTGCGTCTTTTCCGACAGTTCGCTACCCTTTGGCTTATCGTAGCTGCTGTAGTAAAACCCATCATTATGCAGCCACGATGTTCCGCTGAATTTCACATCCCTCAGCGTATCATCCATTTTCTTACCGGTTTTGGTGTCTATTACGATCACCTTGCGCCAGTCGCTACCACCTTCCGATATCTGGAAAGCCGCTAAAGAACCATCTTTAGAGAAATCCATACCCTGCAGCGAAGTTGTTCCGTCGGCTGAGAATTTATTCGGATCAAGGAAAACCTCCGGAGCGCTATTGCCTTTTTGCCTGTACAGCACGCTTTGGTTCTGCAATCCATCATTTTTATAGAAATAAGTATATTCTCCTTCTTTAAATGGCGCAGTGTACTTAGCGTAGTTCCACAATTCGGTAAGGCGCTTCTTTATGGCATCTCTGAAGGGTATCTGAGCCATGTAATCTCCGGTCACCTTATTCTCCGCAATTACCCATGCCTTAGTGTCTTCCGCACGGTCATCTTCCAGCCACCGATAAGGGTCGCTTACTTTTGTTCCGAAATAATCATCAACCTGATCTACCTTTTTGGTGTCAGGATATTGTATTGGTGACGTATTATGCTGAGCTTGTGCTGCCATAGCCGATAAAAGTATTGATGCGCAAATAGTGAGCTTTTTCATGACCTGCTTTTTTGAAATGAGGACCAAAATAAGGGTATTTTATCAGGATTATAGTGTTTATTTTTTCGGGCAATCCCTTGTAAAAACTACCCTATCTTTCCTCCTTTTGCTTTTTAATACTAGGTCATCTCCCTTTTTCAGAAATGTATGGGATGTAGCAGGTGCTGTAAGCGTTATTTTTGTTGAATCTCCCATAGCAAATGTCACAGAGAACGCATCAGTAATTATTTTATGTTTATACTCTGTGTATGTGCCATGACCGTACCAAAGTTGCCCATCGTCAGTGCCTCCGGAAATATTGAACACACCATAATTTGCGTTTTTATCTTGCTTATAGAAAGAATAACAATCATACGTTCCTAGAGTGAAATTACTCCGACAATAAATTAAAGTATCCTGCCCAAAACAGTTCGATATGCTCATTGATATTAAAAATGTAAAAAACAGCTTCATATCTCGGTTTATCTGACTAAAAATACTAAAATAAAGTCTCTCTCGTATGCTGGTTGAGGCCCAACGTTACCTTGCTTATCTAGAGAAGAGCAAGGGATAGGGCCATTCTCATGCATCTTTTTAACTATTTAACAACCTACTTGTTAGCCATTCAGGTTATATTTGTAGAACATTAAAACTCGCGACTTAACGTACTGAAACGTATATTAAAAATATCTCGTAATATCCTGCTCACGCTGCTGGCTATTATGCTTTTACTGATAGGGTTGGTTAACACTACCCCTGTCCAGAACTTTCTTGCGCGTAAAACAACATCGTGGCTATCGCAAAAACTGAAGACCAAGGTTGCCATAAGCCATGTAAGAATAGACTTTCTTAACCACGTAAGCCTGCAGGGCCTTTATATCGAAGACCGCGCCCACGACACGCTGCTTTATGCCGGAGAAGCCACTGTGCGCATTACCGACTGGTTCATGTTTCGCGACAAGCCTACCCTGCACTACCTTGGGTTAAAGAATACGTACATCCATATGTACAGGACAGCTATATCAGGTGACTGGAGTTCTGATTTTATTGCTGATGCATTTGCATCTAAATCACCGGCTAAGAAAGACACCGGCAAATCAATAGAACTGGACCTGAAACAGATAGCCCTGGAAAATGTACGCTTCCACTACGATGATGCCTGGGGCGGTGAAGACCTGGACTTCGACATAGGTAAACTAGACATTGATGCTAAAGGCATTGATTATAAAAAGAAACTCATTGATGTTAAAAACATTGACATAAAAGGTGCCATTGTAGGTGCCAGAGAGTACACCGCAGGGCGCCCGCATCACGCAATAGTTGATACAATAGATACTACTCCCTTCAACACCGGCAATTGGGCTATTAAGGTGGGCAACATCAAACTAGATGCTTGTCAGTTCAACCTTACCATGAATGACAAGACACCACTGGACAGCGTCTTCGATGAAAACCACCTCATTATTAAAAATATCTCTGCCAGGGTCAATACCGCGAGCATCATTGGGGATACCATCCATGGCACAGTTACACAGCTTTTCGCCCGCGACCGTTGTGGTTTGGCTATACGCAATATGCGGAGCAAAATCTCGGTATCCCCGGTAGCCTGTATATGCAGCAACCTGACACTGGAAACCAATTACAGTAAGATAGGCAATTATTATGCTATGCGCTACAAGCGCTTCCCCGACTTTCTCGACTACATCAACAAAGTGGTGATGGAAGGCAATCTCCACGACGCTACCGTTGACTCAAGAGATATTGCTTACTTCGCCCCCATCCTCAATGACTACCCTGCTGTAGTGCAGGTAAGTGGCCACGGCAAGGGCACAGTTGCTAAACTTGAAGGTGATCATCTTGTAGTGACCAATGGCAGCACAGTGGTGAAAGGCAATGTGACGCTGAAGGGTCTGCCCGACATTTACACTACCTACATCACCTATTCTAACGGAGAGATATACACTACGGGCAACGGCATCCTGAAATATGCCACCAGCATGCGCAACAGCCCCAACCTGGCGCTGGAAGAACTAACCCATGCTTACTTCAAAGGCTCCTACGAAGGCTATATAGAGAACTTCAATGTAAAAGGGCAATTTGTGACCAATCTCGGTTCGGTCTCCACCGATATAAAAATGACCATGCCGGGCTTCAATACCAACGAAGCAGTGTATTCAGGCATAATTGCCACCGGAGATCTGCAACTGGGTCGCCTTATCAGGCAGCCGCTGGTAGGCAACATCACCTGCCAGGAAAATGTTACCGGCCGTTCATTCGACCCTGATAACGCCCAGCTGAATGTAGATGGTACGGTCAGAGAATTGGGCATAAACAACTATGCCTACAAAAACCTGACGACGCACGGAACTCTGACCAAAAAGCAATTCAACGGTACCCTTCTGGTCGACGACCCAAACCTGGCCCTGGAGTTCGATGGCGGGCTGGACTACCGTGAAAAAGACGTCAAAATTAATGCTACAGCGCACTTGCTTTTCAGTAATCTTAAGGCACTGAACCTGACTAAAGACTCCGTGACTACATCTGCTGACTTTGATCTCAACTGCAGTGGCAGCAACATCGATAATTTCTCAGGCTTCGCCCGCCTCTACAACATCGACCTCAAAAGAAATTCGCACAAGGTAGCTGTCGACTCTATTAACATGAGCTCTGTTATCAACGACGTTGATGGCACTAAAGCACTCACTATACAGAGTAACGATGTTACCGCAAGCATTAAAGGCGAATACCAGTTGAGCAAACTACCTGTCTCAGTGCAGTATTACCTGTCAAAATATATTCCTAACTACATCAGCGTTCCGAAGTCTCTGCCGCCGCCGCAGAATTTTTCGTTCAAAGTCATTACACGAAACATCGATAGTATACTTGCCATATCATTTGCAAGCGCAAAAGGGTTTGACACCTCTACGGTCAGCGGCTCGCTGAATACTTATGATCAGAAAGTAACGCTCAGCGTCAGTGTACCTTCCGGTTCCATAGGTATCTTCCATATGACCAATATCACCATCAATGCATTGGGCACACTCGATCAGGTAGGACTTACCGCTAATATCGACAATGTAGCTGTCGGCGATAGCGTATTCAACAGCACACTAAGTGTAACCACCACGCTGGCCAACGACTCACTTAACTTCACCGTAGCCACTACTGCACCCGATACAGGTAGTTCTATTACCCTCAACGGAGAGATCGTAGCGAGAAAAGACTCGCTATTCCTCAACCTGCACCCTTCAGAGTTCTACCTCAACCGCAACAAGTGGGATATTGCAGGGGGCAGCACAGTGGCATATTCCGATCATTACCTGGATGTGGAGAACATAAACCTAACCTCCGGTCTGCAAAAGATCACCGCAAACACGCATCTGGCCAATAATGACCAATCCCTGGTCATCAATACCGAAAACCTGGACCTGGCCCAGTTTGGTGCTATGGCAGGCCTTGCTCCGTACCAGCCAGATGGCCGTCTGAACGGCACCATCACCATCGAAAAAATATTCCAACAATTCTACGTCTCGGCGAATATGAAAGCAACAGGCGTAAAGCTTGGCTCCGATACCGTAGGCACAATAAACCTCATAGGGTTTTACGATGGTGCACGCAAACTGGTTAACCTCGACCCCCAAACCGGCATATACCGGGATAATGCATCGATAGTAGCCTCAGGCAACATCTCTTTCGACAGCACTACCAACCAGAAACTGGATGGCAGCATACAATTCAATAATGCGCCTGTAGAATGGGCTTCGCCTTTTCTCATCGGTATCTTCAGCCACCTCACAGGTGTTGTCAACGGTAATATCGGCTTTACCGGATCTTCCTACGATCCTGTTATATCAGGCAGCCTCGGTTTGGTAAATGGCGGCCTCAGAGTAGACTATATGGGCACTAACTACAACATTCCATCTGCTACTGTTAGCGTCACCAATAAGCGCATCAGTTGGGGCATGGTAGATGTACTGGACGAGTACAAGAACCATGCAACATTGACGGGTCACTTTTCGCACAACCTGTTCAGGGATATGCACATGCACATCAACCTGCGCTCCCGTAAGTTCGAGGTAATGAAGCTGACCGCGAATGATAATAACATCTTCTACGGTGACCTTATCGCCAGTATGGACTCCTTCACCGTTCGAGGTCCTTTCAATAATATTAAACTGCATGCTTACAATGCTGCACCGGCAGCCAAGTCACACATCTACATACCTGTTTCATCCGGCGGCGACATCAATACGTACTCTTACGTCTCTTTTAAGACCTACGGCAAAACACAGGAAAAGCCAACACGTCATACCCGCGATAAAATGCAGATCAACGTTGATGCCAACTTCAATGAACTTGCGGAAATGACCATTGTCATGGACCCTGCGACCAACGACCAGATAAACACTACAGGAGAAGGTAATATCCAGCTGGAAATACCGCCCGGCAACGACATGAGTATCATCGGAGACTATCTTATTAAATCCGGCACATACAACTTCACGCTAAAACAACTGGAATACAGACGTGATTTCAAATTAATAAGCGGTAGCGCCATTAAATTCAGAGGTGGATTCTTCAGCACGCAGCTTGATGTTGATGCCAAATACTCTGTCACTACCCGGTTGTATGACTTGCTCGATGACAATGAAAAAAGGCTATCGCTTTCACCATCAGAACTTGCCGATGCGCAAGCCCCCCAGCAAGTGGATGTGTTGCTGCACATGAAAGGTACACTCAAAAACCCTCAACTTACTTTCGACCTCGACTTGCCTGAAAAACATTCAATAGGCACCTACGCTTACACTAAGCTCACAAGGATCAACCAGGACGACCGTCAGAAATTTGACCAGGTTGGTTCGCTCCTGTTGATCAATTCTTTTATCCCTCCCGATGGCCTTACCAGTAGCTCCGCCGCCGGCACAGTAGCCATCAACAACATAAGCCAGGTTCTTTCTAGTACTGCATCTACCGGGCTTACTAATATCGTAAAAAAACTGGTTGGCGATCAGCAATTAAATGTGGATGTCAAATATAACAACTACAACGTCAATAACTATGATGCAACCACTAATGCTACCGCTATCGCGGCAAACCGAAGCCAGGTAAAACTGAATGTAAGCAGGAACTTTTTTGACGATCGCCTTAGTGTGCAGTTGGGTAGCACGTCAGACTGGGGCCGCCCTGCCAGTGCATCTTCCACTACCAACTTCAATATCACCGGCGACTTCCGCATACAGTATGCATTGGCTAAATCCAGCAACCTGCGCCTCAACGCATTCCGCACCAGCGATTACGATGTAACGCTGGACAAAAATATCAGCCGCGCCGGTGTTGGCCTCAGCTGGAGAAAATCATTTGATAACCTCGGAGATTTCTTCCACGGCTTCAGGTATTCCGAAATGAAGAAAAAGGAAGAGCTGGAACAAAAGCAAGCTGCAGATACTACTCAGAAACCCGGCACAAACAACTAACCTTTCCCGGATATTTGTTCAAAATAGCCCTCTAATCTCAGCGCTATTGCATCCCAGTCAAATCGGCTTTTGATCACCTGTATACCCTCCGCTCCCATTCGCCTGCGCTCTGTTTCAGAAGACAGAATAGCAATTACAGAATTGGCAAATGCGTCCGGGTCTGTCTGCATCACGGCACCCTCGCCGCTTTGTATGCCCAGTCCGGCGAATCCTATATTAGAGCATACCACGGGTATACCCATGGCCATAGCCTCCAGCACTTTATTCTGTGTACCCGCGCCAAAGCGCAAAGGGGCTACAACAACACTGGCCGTATTGTACATAGCCGCCAGGTTTTGCACAAATCCCGTCACGGTTACGTGTTCATTGGCCAGTGCCAGTACTTTAGGTACCGGCTTCTGGCCGGCTATCACGAAGCGCACCTCCGGCATCTTCGCCCTTATAATAGGTAGTATAGATTCAGTAAAATAGCCCACTGCATCCACATTGGGGGCATAGTCCATATTGCCGGTAAAGAGTATCGTGTGGTTATGGCCATAATCATGCCCACCTGCTGCAAAGGTGGTGATATCTACCCCATTGGGTAGTAACCGCAGGTTGGCAGAATGGTGCTTACGTTGCATGTACTCTAGGTCTTCCTGCGAGCAGACCAGTGCCAGGTCATACTCCTTCAGTATCGGTTCAAAAGCCAACACCCTCTTTTGTTCTATATTTTCAAATATGGTAGTGAGCAGCCCTCGCTTCACGGTCTTGCGGCGCTCCCAGTAGAGAGAAAAAGCATCAGGCAGGTCCAGTATGCGCGGTATATCCTTCCTGTCCTTCAGATAGGGCGACATGCGCAGGTGCTGCACATGCACCGCATCAAACTGATGTCTACCGATTACTTCATCCAGCTTAGCCCTCATGGCCGCCGACTTAAAGTAAAGCACCTGTAAAGGAATATCGGTCAGCGCAGCACCCAGGCAATTAAGGGCCGAGCGCCACTTGGGCAGGTATATAAAATGTACTTCAGCAAATATCCTTTCTAATTCCTGCTTGTAGGTAAGGTCTTCCTCCGTCTGTGCAAACGTAACCAATACCAGTTCATGGCGATCCTTCAATCTCTTGGCCAGATTGAATATCTTCAGCTTGTCGCCGCGATAGGGAGGATAAGGCACCCTGTTAGCAAGGAATAATAACTTCATTTTTCGATGAGCAAATTAGCGGATTTTATGATTAGCAGACGGACAAGTTACAAAACATACTTGTCAATGCATCTCTTGCCTGAGCATGCATAACTCACCAGCGTTTTCGAATTGACTAATTGTCGAATAGACTATTTAAGTATTTCGTGCCCCAGTTTATCCCTCTTCGTTTGCAGGTAAAACTCGTTATACTTGTTAGGCGCTATCTCTATGGCCACATTCTCCACTATTTCCAGTCCGTAGCCTTGCAGCCCTGCACGTTTTTTCGGATTATTGCTGATCAGGCGCATTTTACTCACACCCAGGTGGCGAAGTATCTGTGCACCCACACCATAGTCGCGCTGGTCATTCTTGAATCCCAGTGCCAGGTTAGCCTCTACGGTATCTTTACCTTCTTCCTGTAGTTTATAAGCCTTCAGTTTATTAAACAAGCCTATACCCCTACCCTCCTGATTCATGTATAGTATGATGCCCTTGCCTTCGCGTTCCACCATTTCCATAGCGCCCGTCAGCTGGTCACCACAGTCGCAGCGCAGTGAGTGCAGTATATCACCTGTAAAGCAGGAGCTATGCACACGCACCAATACCGGCTCATCTTTCTTCCACTCACCCTTCACCAATGCCAGGTGGGTCTCACCCGTATTGGTCTGTCGGAAGGCGTACAGTTCAAAGTTGCCATGCTTGGTAGGCATATGCACGTGCACTTCTTCCTTGATCAGAGTTTCAGTCTGTAATCGGTAAGATATAAGGTCCTTTATAGATATGATCTTCAGATCAAATTCTTTGGCCACTTCCATCAGTTGCGGCAGGCGGGCCATGGTGCCATCATCATTCATGATCTCTACCAACACACCTGCCGGCTCAAACCCGGCCAACCTGGCAAGGTCTACAGTAGCCTCGGTATGGCCTGAGCGGCGCAGTACACCCTCATTCTTGGCACGCAGCGGGAATATATGGCCCGGACGGCCCAGTTCTTCAGGTTTTGTATTAGGATCTATTAATGCCTGCACTGTTTTAGCCCTGTCTTGTGCACTGATACCCGTAGTGCATCCGTTGCCTATCAGGTCTACCGACACGGTAAATGGTGTCTGGTGCAGTACGGTATTGTTTTCCACCATCAGGTTCAGTTTCAGCTCATCGCAGCGGCTTTCTGTAAGCGGAGCGCAGATCAGTCCGCGTCCGTGTTTTGACATAAAATTGATGATCTCGGGGGTAACATTACGCGCCGCCGTTACAAAATCGCCCTCATTCTCACGGTCCTCATCATCCACAACAATCAGCAATTTCCCTTTTCTAAGGTCTTCTAACGCAGCTTCTATAGTATCCAGCATATAACTCTTGGTAAAATTGGCTGTAAAGGTACTATTAATGTCCCTAAGCACCGAAAATTGGCTGTAACTGTAAGTAAATAAGGGAATTGGGGTAAACTATAAAGGTAGCCGCTCCGCGAAGAACAAACCAGCAGGCCATGCTTAGATCATCCATCACATAATTGTTAAAAGAAGCTCTCTTGCATCATGCCCCTCTACTATGCACTAAATACTATCGACTAAAGATCGTACCTTTGCACCCTCAAAAAGCAAACATATTACACATTTGCTTTTGGGTTTTAGTTTGTAATCTTACTTTATATAATGATATCAATTAATAATTTATCGCTTCGCTACGGCAAGCGTGTGCTGTTTGAAGATGTGAACCTCAAATTCACTGAGGGCAATTGTTATGGTATTATCGGTGCCAATGGTGCCGGTAAGTCCACCTTCCTTAAGATCATATCCGGTGAGATAGACCCAACCTCTGGTCGGGTAGATATCTCTAAAGGGATGCGTATGAGCGTATTGAAACAGAACCACTACGAATTTGACGAGATCACTGTTCTCGATACCGTTATCCGTGGTAATACTACCCTGTTCGAGGTAATGCAGGCCAAAGATGCCATCTATGCTAAGGAAGATTTTAGCGAGGAAGATGGTCTGAAGGCAGGTGAGCTCGAAGGCCTGTTTGCCGAGATGGATGGCTGGAACGCGGAAAGCGATGCCGCTACCCTGCTCAGCAATCTGGGCATCAAAGAAAACCTGCACGGTAAGCTGCTGAAAGAACTGGATGGTAACCAGAAGGTGCGTGTGCTCCTGGCACAGGCACTGTTTGGCAACCCGGATATCCTGCTGCTCGATGAGCCTACCAACGACCTTGACCTCGAAACTATAGGCTGGCTGGAAAACTTCCTGGCCGATTACGAGAAGATCGTATTGGTGGTATCGCATGACCGTCACTTCTTAGATACAGTGTGTACACACGTTGCCGATATCGACTTCGGTAAGATCAATATCTTTACCGGTAACTACACGTTCTGGTACGAGAGTAGCCAGCTCTTGCTGAAACAACGCAGCGACTCTAACAAGAAGGCTGAAGACAAGATCGCCGAACTGAAAGAGTTCATCGCGCGATTCTCTGCCAACGCATCTAAATCTAAACAGGCTACCAGCCGTAAGAAGGCACTCGATAAGATCAAGCTCGATGAGATGACCGTATCTAACCGTAAATATCCTGCCATCTTGTTCAACAACCAGATACGCGATGCCGGTGATCAGATCATTGAGGTAAAAGGCCTTGGCAAAACTGCTAATGGCGAGGTATTGTTCAAGGATATCAGCTTCGACCTTAAGCGCGGCCAGAAGGTGGCTGTACTTTCTGCCAACTCACTGGCTACATCAGCTTTCTACCAGATAATTTCAGGTATAGATAAAGAATTTGAAGGGACATTTAAGTGGGGCGTAACCATCACCCCTACCTACCTGCCTAACGATAACTCAGTATACTTCAACGGCAATAAAGATAACCTTATCGATTGGCTACGCCAATATTCTGAGGAAAAGGATGAAACCTTTATCCGTGGTTTCCTGGGCCGTATGTTGTTCACCGGTGAAGAAACACTGAAACAGTCATCAGTGTTGAGCGGAGGCGAGAAAATGCGCTGCATGCTGAGCCGCATGATGATGCTGAAAGGTAATGTATTGCTGCTCGATGAGCCTACCAACCACTTAGACCTGGAAAGTATCACTGCCCTCAACAACGGCATGAAAGACTTTAAGGGCACTATCCTGTTCACCACGCGTGACCATGAGCTGGCCAACACTGTGGCAGACCGCGTACTGGAGATAACCCCTAACGGTCTCATAGACCGCGAAATGAGCTTCGACGAATACATCACCAACGACAGGGTTAAAGCTACTCGTATTGAGATGTATGGCGCTGAAATGGCGATCTAACAAAGACAGAACAACGATAAAGAAGTCTATTTGATCAGCTCAACCGGTATAAAACCTGTTGAGCTGATTTTTTTTCTAAAATAAAGGTCATTTTACTTCCCGTTATTTCAGTGGGATGCTAACTACTGTTTATCCCTACTATAAGGGACATTAAATAGAATCATCATTAGTAGCTTTGCCGTTATCAATACGATACACATCTAACATAGCCCAACATGCTTTCTATAGCGATATTAGAGGACAATCTTTTTTTCAGACAAATAGTAGACAACTTCCTGACGCTTAACAAATATAATGTTGTTTTTTCTGGAGGGAAGTATCAAGATTTTGTCAAACATACCCACGAGGTCAGCCCTCAATTCATTTTGCTCGACATTCATCTCGACGATGTATTCAGTATCGACATTATCGAAGAAATAAAGATAAAAGCACCCAAATCTAATATTATCATGATCACCGGAGATAATGATAGAGAGTTATTGTTAAAGGGCATGAAAAACGGGGCGAGTGCCTTCATTTATAAACCCTTTAAGATGTCTGAATTGGAAAAGGTCATTGCACAAATTAGGACCACCGGGAGCTTTCTGGCACCAGAAATGCTCACAACTCTATTGGGAATGATCAGTGAAAAGCACAAGCCTAAAAATTTACAATTCAAGGAAGAGTTAACGCCAAGAGAGAAAGACCTTCTATTCTTAATAAGTAAAGGACACTCCTACAAAGAAATGGCCGACCTGCTCAGCATTTCCTTTCATACAGTTAATCATCATCTCAAAAATTTGTATCTGAAAACTGATGTAAGGTCAAAGACCGAATTGATGGCAAAATATTTTCAAAATTAAGCACTTGCTCATGTACGTGGATCCCAAATTGGAAACCGGGCCGCTGGTGCTCGTGGTAGAAGATGATTTATTTTTTCAATCATTGGTCAAACGAGTATTCTTCAAACAGAATATACAAGGTGTATATGCCGAAAACGGCGCGCAAGCCGTTATTCTATTGAATACAACACCCGGCATTACCCACCTGTTGTTGGACCTCAATATGCCCACCATGGATGGATACGCACTGCTTGAATACATCAACAGGCAGGAGAAATTTGATCATCTGCCGGTGTTCATTTGTTCATGTTATCAGAAACAACATTTTGCAAGCAGCGCTGTAAAAAAGAATCTGGATCTGTCTAAAGTCAAAATGTATTTTGAAAAACCAGTCGATTTCAACCTACTTGTCAATGCCTTTGTAACTATCGGAAAAGAAAATCGCTGGTAAAACCAGCCATTATACCGCACGCAACAAGAACATGGAATATATAGCGCTCAGTTTTACCCGGCAGCAGGTTGATAAACTATTCCCCTTTTACTTCATCCTTTCCAGAGATCTGAAGGTTTGTGGCCACGGCAGAAACTTGCAGAAATTATGTCATACAAAAATCGGAAAATGTATCACCGACTATTTCTCATTCAATATTCTATCTAACGAAGAAATAACGTTCGGGGAAATATTGTCGGTTGTAGATAAAGCTGTAGAGGTTATCAACAACAACAATAAGTCGATTAGACTTTATGGATCTTTCGAATACCTGGAGCCTTCCGACCAACTACTTTTTATCGGCACACCCGCCATACAACCTTCCGCAGGATCAGATAGTTTCGCGCACAATTTGTCTGCAAAAATATCGCATGGCAAAGACATAATAGGGACTTCAGATAAAGAGATCCGCAATCTACCTGGCGACACCAAACTGCCAGACCATAACTCCAACGGCATCGTAATAACCGACACATTAGGCAATATCGAATGGATAAATAGTTCCTTCGAATGGGCCACCGGATATAGGCTCGATGAAGTAATTGGGAAACGACCAAGACACGTACTATACGGCAAAGACTCCACCCACGTTCCTGTAGACTATGTCGACGACATGGTAAAGCTACGGCAGCCCTTCACATTTGAAAATGTCGGGTACAGCAAGAGTAAGCAACCATTTTGGTTTAGAGCTACAGTGCACCCTATAATTAATGATGCAAATGAAATAACAGGCAGATTCTCTGTGTTGGAAGACATCACCGAGGTCAAAAGAAAGGAAAAAGACCTGGCTCATAGCAACGAAATATGGCATCTGGCCCTGGAAGGTGCCGGGCACGGCGTATGGTCTTTCGATTACAAAAATAGAGAGATCCAGGTTTCCAAGCAATTCCGATTGCTCTTGGGCTACGCCGACAACGAAAAATTCAGCACGTCAGATTGGGAAAAGGCAATGCACCCTGATGACATGGCACATTTTTTAGCACATATATTTCCGTTTCTGTCACCCCAAAATCCGAAATTTGTACACGAACATCGACTAAGATCAAAAGACGGACAGTACAGGCATTTCATCACCAGGGCGAACATTATTGACTGGGGAAAAAATAGCGAACCATTGTATTCCGTAGGTACCCTGACCGACATTAACGATTGGAGAATAACCGAATTAGAGCTAAGGTCAACCAGCGAAAGGCTCTCAAGCCTTATTCAGAATTTGGATTGCGGGGTTTTGCTGGAAGATGATGACAGAAAAATCGCCATCCTTAACGAGCAGTTCTGTAATATATTCAATATTCCGATTCTTCCCGGGGCGATGAAAGGTATGGATTGCTCGCAATCCCTCGAACAAACCAAACACCTTTTCAAAGAACCGGAGACAATTGTAAGCAAAACAAAACAAATACTTAAGGATAGGCAAAAGCTAATTGACGACAAAATAGAAATGGCTGATGGGCGAATACTACAGAGGGATTACATCCCTATTTTCAGTGGCAATGAGTACCTGGGGCATTTGTGGAAATACCAGGATATAACGGAACGTATAAATTATCAAAATAACTTGTTGCAACAGAGGGAATACTATCACAACATCCTCGACCAGATCCCCGCCGACATTGTGATATTTACTACCGAACATCAGTACGAATTCATCAACAAAACCGCAGTAAAAAATGATGAGCTACGAAACTGGATGCTCGGAAGGACAGACTATGACTATTGTAACCGGAAACAAATACCGGTATCGCTCGCTGATGACAGAAGGAAAGTATTCGACACCGCAATCAACACCAAAAAGCCGCACAAATTTGTCGAGGAGTCGATTTCACCCGATGGTAAGCAACAATTCGTAGTGAGGGTGATGCATCCATACATCAATGAATATCAGAATATAGGCTTTGTTGTTGGCTATGGAGTAGATGTTACTGAACAAATAAAAAATGAACGATACCTGGAAGTTCAGGAACAAAGGATCAGAAACTTATTGGAAATAATAAGCGACGGTGTAGTAAGATGCGAGGTTGATGGGAACATTAACGTCAGCAATACGTCTTTTTTTAAGATAATGGAAATCGATGATCAAAGGAACTATGACACTCAGAAATTGAACTTCTTCGACCTGCTGCCCGCTACCCAGCGCGATGTGATCAAAGCACTAACCAAGATGTTGATAGACGACGGATCTACCCAAAAAGGTGTGTTTAATTATACCGGGCACACAGGCACAGAAAAATACATCAACTATTATATGACCCGGACCATACGGTCCGAAGATGCGGCCTTTGTAGTGCGTATTTCTGACATAACCGACATAGTAAACAGAGAAAAAAATCTGAACGAGATAATAGAGAAGGAGAAAGAACTGAACGCATCAAAGTCCCGGTTCATACACATTACTTCACATGAGCTAAGAACTCCATTAGCTATCATTCAGGCCAATACCGAGATATTAGAAATGATCATTGCAAACGGCATGGAAGCCACCATGAATATCGACCCCGCTAAAATGCTCGAACGGATCAATAAAGAAGTAGTGATCATGACCGACATCCTCAATCAACTGATGATGATCAGCAAAATAGAATCAGGAAATGTGGAAGTAAGCATGCAGGAAAATGATATCAGGCAATTTATTAATGGCATTTGGGATGACCTCTACAACCCGTACACAGACGGGCGAATACTCTCTGTAGAGTGGCTCACTACAGTGTCGACTTTGAACTTTGACAAAAAATTGTTGCGGCTGGCTATTGTCAATATCGTTAATAATGCATTCAAATATTCATCAGGAAAACTACCACCTGAATTAAGAATAATGGATGACGATAACCACATCGTTTTCGAGATACAGGACTTCGGTATCGGTATTCCGGCAGTAGATCAGAAAAAATTATTTGGATCGTTCTTCCGTGCCTCAAATGTTGGGGCCATTCAGGGCACCGGCCTCGGGCTCAACGTTGTTGACTATGCTGTAAAGAAAAACCGAGGCACAGCAACCTTCTCGAGCGAACAGAATACAGGTACAACCTTTACGATAAGCATTCCAAAAGCCAAATAGAGATGAACAAAAAAAAGATACTCGTTATCGAGGATGAACTCGCTCTGAACGAGGCAATAAAAACTTTCCTTGAGTTGAATAACTTCGATGTCATCACTGCCCAAAATGGTGAGGACGGCATACGCCTCATTTCCAACGTAGCTCCTGTCGACCTGATCGTTTGCGATATCAACCTTCCCGACATTACGGGTCATGATATTTTAAACTTTGTAAAAAGCGATGATCGGCTATTCTATATTCCATTTATTTTCCTTAGTGCATATACCGATGAGAAGGATGTAAGGAAAGGCATGAACGGTGGCGCCACGGATTACATGACAAAACCGTTTTCCGGCGGCGAGTTAGTAAAAACGATTACGGCACACCTCGGCATTGCAAGCAAAAAGAAAAAAATGATGGAAAATGATTTGAGCAAAAAATGGCTGACTGTGCTCAATGATACATTCATGCATGAATTCATAACACCGCTAAATGGCATAATCAATGCCACATATCTGATCAACAGTTCTGACAGCATGTTGGACAGCCTGGACTTTGTTGATACGGTGTCCGCCATCTACAAATCCAGCTTCCGCATGTATCGCAATACCCGCAACCTATTGCTTTGTTCAGAATTTCTCAACAATAAGTTCCATCCCACAGAAAGCTTTGCTGATTCGTCGTATTTGTCTGATGTGTTCAATTCTGTTCTCGACTATTACAACAATGGCATCACCTATAACGACGGCAGAATTAACTCAGATATTTCATTCATCACACAGCAAGGGAACAATAACGACTACCTAAAGATCATTTTCTTAGAACTCCTGGACAATGCCGTTCGGTTTGACGCGCTAAGAATGCCGCCAAAAGTCAACCTGAAACAAAAAGATAATGGTTTTGAATTTACCATTACTAACAACATTAACTCAAAACTATCGTTCGGATTAGATGACGTGGCTCCATATCGCAAATTCCACGACGATCTGGCGCTAAATGGGCTCGGCATAGGGTTATATATTTGTAAACAGCTATGTGCGCGACTCACCTATAACATAAAGATGACAACCGACAGAAAACAGGTGACTTTTTCAATATCTTCCTAGGTTACGTTTCCTTCAATTGCATACATATATTGTATTATTTTATTTTATAAGAAATTAAGTGATAATAGATAGGTTTGTAATGGGTAAATTTGCAATAGCTAATACCCGTAAAGTCTATGAGCAAGAATATGCCAACGATCGCCATCTTAGAAGACAACAATATTCTAAGACAAACAATGGAGGATTATTTACAACTGAAAGACTACAACATTGTCTTTTCAGGCGGGAAATACGCCGAGTTCATTAACGATATCAAATCCATCAATCCGCAGTTCATTCTGCTGGATATCCACCTTGATGATGCGCTGGGCACAGACATCATCGGCGAAATAAAGAGAAAGGCACCCAAATCAAATGTCATCATTATCACTGGGGACAATGACAAGGATCTGCTGCTGAAGGGAATGGAAAATGGCGCAAGTGCCTTCATCTACAAGCCATTTCGAATGGAGGAACTGGAAAAGGTAATTGGCCAGGTACGTACCACAGGTAGCTTCCTGGAGCCGGATACCCTCACCAGACTGCTGGGATTGATCAATGAAAAGCAGAAAGCTAAAAATGCCGTATTTGAAGAAGAACTCACGCCTAGGGAAGAAGACCTGCTCTACCTCATAAAAAAAGGGCATAGCTGTAAAGAAATGGCCGACTTGCTCAGCATCTCGTTCCACACAGTGAACCACCACCTGAAGAATCTGTACCTGAAAACAGATGTAAAGTCAAAGAAAGAATTGATCGCCAAATATTTTCAAAACTAATTTTCGATAGATGTACAATGACCCTAAGTTAGAAAACGGTCCGGTAGTGCTCGTAGTTGAGGATGATCTCTTTTTTCAAATGCTGATAAAAAGGATTTTTTCCACACAAAATATAAATAGCATCTATGCCGAAAATGGAGCACAGGCTATTATCAGACTTAATACAACGCCGGGCATCACGCATATCTTATTAGATGTGAACATGCCCACCATGGATGGATATTCATTACTGGAATATATAAGAAGCCAGCAATCATTAGATCACATTCATATCTTTATGTGCTCTGCTCATCCTGAAAAACATTTTATGGACGGTGCCGCCAAAAAGAGCATTGACCTCGGTAACGTCAAAAAGTATTTCGAAAAACCGGTCGATTTCAATCAATTGGTCAGCTCTTTTGCGGTAAGCAAATGAGAGCGACCAGCGTTCTTGATAACCGGAACGGAACTATAAAACTATGAAAGATACAGTCCTGAGTTTCAATCAGCAGCAGATAGATAAGCTGTTCCCCTTTTATCTTATCCTTTCTGAGGACTTGATTATCTGTGGCCACGGCACTAACCTGCAAAAGCTTTGTCATACCACTATTGGCAGGCACATCAGCTACTACTTTACTTTCATCGGTATGCCACCGCACGATATAACTTTTGAAAAAATGGTATTTCGGGAAGATCAAAGGCTCGAACTCATCATCAACAATAATAATCCTATTAGACTGGTTGGTCATTTTGAATACCTCGAAGCTTCAAAACAATTACTATTCATAGGCACACCCTCCATACTATTAACGGGATCGGCAAATGAGCCGACCAATAAGCGCTCAGCTGGCATCGTAGACGGTGACGATCGAAAGTCGAACAACACACTGATGAAGCAGAATGCGCCGGGCAATTTCTTTATCAGTTCGGGAAATACGCCTAAGCTGCATGATGAAAATTCTAACAGCATACTCATCACAGATACCTCAGGGAATATTGACTGGATCAACAATTCATTTGAACGGGCTATTGGATATACCTTGAAAGAAGTTATTGGAAAAAGACCAAGGCAGGTGCTGTACGGCAAAGACTCCATACATGTGCCGATAGACTACGTGGACGAAATGATTAAAAGGCGCCAGCCATTCTCTTTCGAAAACGTTGGCTACAGCCGAACGCAGCAACCGTTTTGGTTCAGGGCTACGGTGATACCGATAGTTGATCAGCATAATGAGATAACAGGCCGGCTCTCTGTGCTCGAAGACATTACTGAAGTTAAGAAGCGGGAAAAAGCCTTAGTGAATAGCAATGAGATATTACGCTCGGCTTTGGAAGGTGCCGGCCATGGCGTGTGGTCGTTTGATTATGTAAAGGAGGAGTTTCAATTCTCTAAACAATTCAAACAATTGATCGGATACGATGAGCATGAAAGATTCGACACAGAGGATTGGCGCAACGCCGTGCACCCCGAAGACTTGGATCAATTCTACAAAGATATCCTGCCGAATATCAGCCCCACCTATCCCAAATTTACACATGAGCACCGGCTGCTTTGTAAAGACGGCCAATACAGGTACTTCATCACAAGGGCAAATATAACTGACTGGGATGAACACAATATGCCCTTATACTCCGTCGGCACCCTTACGGATATCAACGATTCGAAGCTCAGAAGTCTGGAATTAAGATCAACTGGTGAACGCCTCTCCAGCCTCATCAAAAATTTAAACTCCGGCGTATTGCTGGAGGATGAGAACAGAAAGATCGTGATCCTTAATGAGCAATTCTGCTCGCTATTCTCCATACCAATGTTGCCTGAAGACATGATTGGTGTGGACTGCTCGGAATCGCTTGAACAATCAAAATATCTCTTTAAAGATCCGGAGCACTTTGTCTCTGCGACGCAGGAAATATTAAATAAAAGAGTTAAGGTAATCGACGAAAAAATAGAAATGGCCGACGGCAGAATCCTGCAGCGCGACTATATCCCTATTTTCAGCGGCAACGAGTACCTGGGGCACCTTTGGAAATACAACGACATCACTGAAAGTGTAGGATATCACAACAAGCTACTTGCGCAACGGGAGTATTATCATAATATCCTTGATCAGATACCGGCAGACATAGTGATCTTCACCTACGAGCACAAGTACGAATTCATCAATAAGACCGCCGTTAAAAATGATGAATTACGCAACTGGCTGCTGGGCAAAAACGACTATGATTATTGCGACCGAAAACAAATATCACGGGCATTTGCTGACGAGCGGCGAAAAATATTTGACCAGGCGATCAACAGCAAAAAGCCACAGAAGACCATCGAAGAATTTACAGCTGCCGATGGCAGCACCCACTTCGTAGTGAGGGTAATGCATCCTTACATCAATGAGCAACAGAACATAGGTTTCGTCATAGGATATGGACTCGATATTACAGAACAGATAAAGAATGAGCGGCGACTCGAAGTAGAAGAAAAAAGGATCAGGACTCTTTTGGAGATCATACACGATGGTGTCATCCGTTGTGAGGAAGATGGAGCCATCAACGTATATAACAATTCGTTCCTCAGGATCATGGAAATAAGTGCACCTGAAAGTGACGAAAAGTTGAATTTCTTCGACCTGCTGCCCAGGGAGTCAAAAGAAAAACTACGCACCGGATCACAATTAGTAAAGAGTAACGGAACAGTTCAAACAGGTGTATTTAACTATACCGGTAAGTCGGGCGAAGAAAAACACATTGACTATACAATAACGGGCGTTTTCAGGGAAGAAGGCGCTGCTTTTGTGGTGCGCATATCAGACATTACTGACGCAGTGAACAAAGAGAAAAACTTAACCAACATAATAGAAAAAGAAAAGGAACTCAATACGTCCAAATCAAGATTTATACACATCACGTCGCACGAACTGAGAACGCCGCTGGCCATCATACAGGCCAATACCGAGATCCTGGAAATGATCATACAAAATGGTTCAGCAGCCACCCATAACCTGAAACCGGAGAAAATGCTGGACCGGATAAGCAAAGACGTGATCATTATGACCGACATCCTGAATCAGCTTATGATGATCAGCAAGATAGAGACCGGAAACGTGGAGATGTCAATGGAAAAAAATGATGTAAAGGCATTTGTCGAAGGTTTAAAAGAAGATCTTTATAACCCATATACGGATGGAAGGGTGCTGACCATAGAACAGGATCCTGCACTGACAACATTGCATTTCGATAAGAAATTGCTCAGGCTGGCCATTGTCAATATTGTGAATAATGCATTCAAATATTCTTCCGGCAAGCTACCTCCGGTGCTGCGCGTAAAAGCTGTTGGCGACACTGCCGTATTTGAGGTGGAGGATCATGGTATAGGCATACCTATCGATGACCAGAACAAGCTGTTCAGTTCCTTCTTCCGCGCATCAAACGTAGGCGTTATACAGGGCACCGGCCTGGGGCTTAATGTAGTGGACTATGCAGTGAAGAAGCATGCGGGCACTGTGACCTATAAAAGCGAAGCCAACATTGGAACCACTTTCACCATAGCCATACCTAAACAATGACTGCAATGACCAAAGAAAAGATACTGGTTATAGAGGATGAGCGCGCACTGAGCGAAGCCATAAGGCTTTTTCTGGAAATGAGTAATTTCGAGGTATTTACTGCAGACAATGGGAATGATGGCCTGAAGATCATCAACGGGCAAGAACGCGTGGACCTGATCGTTTGCGACATTAACCTGCCCGACATTACTGGCCATGACATACTGCAAATAGTAAAAAGCAATACCGAAACATCGGCCATCCCTTTCATTTTCCTTTCTGCCTACAGCGACGAAAAAGACATTAAACAGGGTATGAGCGGTGGTGCTACTGACTATATGACCAAGCCATTTTCAAGTAAGGAACTGGTGAAGAGAATTAAAGAGCACCTGGCTAATGCAAAGGGATCATCAGAATAACTTTACGCCCGTCAAAACTAACTCATTTGTCTGCCCGCTGCATACGCCATTAGATAGCTTTCGTAGCGCCCTTGGCATACTCATCCTGTTCGGAGTGAATTTGTTACACAACCAAAGATATTACTACCCAGCTACGTCTACATAAGTGTATGGACAGAGCGAAGATCATTATTACCCTGCCCCGGCCATGTTTGGAAGACTGGGAACTGATGACACCGGCAGACCGTGGTCGGTTCTGCGCATCTTGTCAGAAAACTGTGATCGACTTCACCCGAATGAGCGACGCAGAGGTAATCAAATTCCTGCGCGCCAAAAAAGGGGATCATCACTGTGGCCACTTTCACCATTCACAGTTAGGGCGGGAAATAACAGAACCTCCACAGCCATCTTTCTTTGGCCAGCTGAGAGGGAAGATAGCCGCATCCCTCTTACTATTTCAGACAGTCAGCAGTGTAGTCTATGCACAGGTAGCAAAACAGCAAGTACATCACCAACATAAAACACCTGTAAAGTCAATTGATAAACGACGTGGTATAAAGGGTTATTTAAGAGACAACCAGACAAATAACCCTATCGCCAAAATGAAAGTATTCATTTCCGGTACCCATATCAGTTGCACTACCGATATTCATGGCTATTTTTTCCTGCCGATCACCGATTCCTTACGTAATACAACAGTAAAAGTACAGGCCGATTATACCGAACTATCAGAAAAAATGCCTGCCGAAACTACCATACCCTACGAAGAAGTGAAACTGGGCACACTCACGTCAAACGGTGTAATAACACTATATCGATGCACAATAGAGACTAATAAAGAAGTACTAATAAGATTTAGCCCCCCATTAAGTCAACCTTATACAGTTGGGGGAGTACCTACATATACAGAAATTAGGCTGGCACCTGTTACAAGGCACAGCTTCTGGCCATTCCATAGGAAGCGTAAAAAGAAACATGAAGAATAGACATCTGTCAATACTGACTATTGTGTTGCTGTTGGCTTCAAATACGGCTAACGCGCAGCATGTTGCCAAAAAACATATTAAGTCCGTAGCAGATACTTGCGACTACATAAATTCCAAGCCGGGGTATGATTTAAAGGAGTACATCTTAAAGAACCTGATTTATCCGGAGCCGGCTCGAGAAGGAGGCGTCCAGGGCAAGGTAAAAGTAGAGTTCAGGGTAGATGCATCCGGTAATATCTCCCGGGTTCGGGTCATCCGGGGAATAGGTAGCGGCTGTGACGAAGAAGCCAGGCGTGTAATAAGGGCCATGCCCACATGGCTTCCTGCGTATTGCAAAAACAAAGCGGTACCTAGCGTGCAAATGATCCCTGTAAATTTCAAAATCGGCTAATCCCTTATGAAATCCACCCTGGCATTTTTGTACGCAGGCATAGTTACCATCTGCCTTAGCTTCTTAAAGGTCTCCATAGGTATCTTGGTAGAGAACATGTTTACCAGCCACGCAGGCACAGCACCTCCGGGGTCTGTCTCCACATAATAGTCCACATGCAGTTGATGCTCATTGATGGGCGTTACTTCCCATGTTATTTTCAGTAAAGCCAGTCTTATTTTATCTTTATTTACGGGAATATAAAATGGCCTTCCGGTAACCAGCACATGCATCACCTTTGTTGCCGGGTCTTGAGCAATATGCAGTTCAGCGACCACATCTCGATTGGTAAAGGGCCAAGGCATACTTACCTCCGAGTAATACATAAGGTCATTACTGCTTATCGGTGCAAGTGTATGGGTGTTTTTGGTATTATACACCCATTGATCATGCACTTTCATATCGAGCATTACCGCTGCCAGTTGCGACAGCGTTGCATCTATGTTCAGTTCTGCCTTTACCGACTTTATATTAGTATTGGACACACTGCCCGTATATACCTTGATACCATCCTCATCCTTCTTCAACACCCACTTCTGCTGAGCATAGCCCGTCAGGCAGCAGGATAAAAAGACAAGAAGGAGGAATGGTCTTCTCATGTTATCAATGAGTATTACTGTGGTTGTGCAGTAGCAGCTATTTTACTCACACTTCTATATACGTATGAATTATAAATGTGCCTGCGGGCAAAACGTCCTGCAGCATCTGCATTCACCAGCTTGATGTAAATTGGCTTAGGAACACCAAAGAACTCGTAACTATGACCATCGAGGAAATTGATCTGCAATATCTGGTTCTTATAATCAAAATCTACTATAAATGAAGAATTGATAGTAGCGTTGAACTGGTCAAGTGTGGCTGCACGAGTCTCTGGAGCGATACTCACCAGAAAATGATAGGCTTCAATTACCCTTTTACTCATTTCCTCGGCTTCGTGTTTTTTTTCTGCATCATCATTGAACTTGTCAGGATGCCACGTTTTCATCAGACCCCTGTAGATCGACTTCAGGTCTTCCAATGTAGTATTTTCCTGCACGCCCAAAAGCTTTCTGTAATCTGTTATCTTCTTCATTTGTATGCTATTACCGGTTGTGAAACAATGAAATCACTCGGTTTAAAAAAACACACAAGCGATAAAAATGTGCGCAAAGAAACGAACATTCCCGCATAGTTGTGGGTAATAAGAAAATAATATTATGTGAAATTTTCACTTCCTATAGCTCTCCCCATGTCACAGCACTGCTGCTCAGCATCGTAGCTATCTCTTTTTCACGTTTGGCTATCTGGAAACGCATAGGTGAGAACGACCAACGGGTACGCAGTTTAGAAAGCCTGTCTTGGGGTGGTCTTATAATAATACGGGCAATTAGATTCAGAGTCGCATAAGACCGCATAACATGAGATACCCTGACAAAATATACAATGGTAGAAGCATCACAACGCTCCAGCATAGCTCGTAGTTCATCAGGGTCTGTAAACGAGGAAATGCACAACACACTACCCTGCTTGGGGTTATAGTATTGGGTCAAAGGTCTATCCTTATGCCAGCCACTATTACTGATAATGCGTGCTGCCTTCTCCTGCTCACTTAGCTGCTCCGGAATATTGAAGGACTGATCTGGTATGTAGCGAAGTTCATATTCCTTTTTAGAGAGGGCGTCATACACCGACCACACACAGTTCTTATAGTAGTTCAGCATCTCCATCAGGTAGCCTTCCGCTAGCCATTGCGTCTTGACTGACGCATAAAAAGAGGCGTAGTAATACATGTGGGAGGCATAAGGCTCGTACATTTCAGGCACCCGCACCACCAACTCACGATTCTTGGCATATACCTTCCACACTATTCTGCGCACATCATCGCCCGACTCAAAGTCCTTATAATTCAGGTGCTCGCCCTCTACCCTCCGCAACTGGTCTACACGCACATCAAGGGTCTCTGTCTTTTTCGGAAAAACATCTACTTCCTCATTGTCTATCAGCGCCGGAGGCTGGTAGAAGTGGCCGCTTACAGGCTGCGTTACTGCCAGAGAAAAGATATGCAGCATATCCTGAAAGTAGAGGAAACCTCCCTTCAGATCGTACTCCTTGATATCTGGCAGCGACATCAGGTTACGACCTGTAATTGCAGCATTCCACATGCCTTTTTCCGACTTTTTAGTCGACATCAGGCCAAACCGGTCTGTCATGATGTTATCATCATAGTATAGCCTGCCTTTCACAAAACCCAGCAGAGGACGTATAACACCCTCCAGGTGTGCATTCAGGAACAGCCTGGGCTTTTTACCGGTGCGTGTTTCCGTAGTGAACTGTATATTAAGGCTATAACCCTTGCTTTGCTTGAGTGCGATATAATAGATAAAGCTCACAAATGTGCTTATTATCGACACCACCACGAGCCCCAGCATAAACCATAAGGCTATCTTACCCATCAAAATGACGAATGGCATAAGCGGCGACTCATAGTCACCTTTGGGTGCAGGCTTATACAGCAACATGCGTGCCCCCCATATGGCCAGGGCAACCAGTATAGTATTGAGCGTAAACGGGAAGTATTGCATGGCATAACGTATACGCCACTTGATCTGTTTCCACTTCATATATCAGGAACACGTTCGGAGCATGAAAGTAAGGAATAGGCATTAATTATGTTGTTAAAATAATCGCCTGCCGGTTTGGCTAAAATATTGGCATACTAATTGATTTACAAGTGGATAATTTGCAACTTTTTATTATTCTTGTACTACTTAAAAATGAAATCATGAAACGTAACACACTACTCATCCTTTGCATGATGATTATACCGCTACTGTCTTTCGGACAAGATAGAAAAGGATACAACCATCGCGACGGAGGAAATTATGACCAAAATGGAGGGGGCCGAGCCCAGACCATGGGTGAAGCCGGGAGTGCGCTCACCGTCTTTTCTGAGAATGGTGACTACTTCTACCTGATGATCAATGGCATTAAGCAAAACATGAATGCACAGACAAGAGTAAGAGTTGAGATGCTCCCTATGGTAACAAACGATATAGAGATCGTATTTGACGATAACAGCACCCGTGCCATACGCCGCACTATCAATTTCGTGGACCCTATAGACGGTCAGGCAATTAATCTTACTTTGAAGATCGTAAGAGAGAGGGATGGTGATGCCAAACTACGGTTTTACAGGGCACAACCACTGGAACGTGGGTACCATGCCGAGCAGAACGAGTATGTAATGTCATATGGCAGGGACAATCATACACAGCCTATTCAAGTGATAGTGAACACCCCTCCTCCCCCACCGCCGGTGCCGGTAGGCCCAAGCGCTATGGACAACAGGAGCTTTGACGATGCTGTTCAGGCTATTAAAGGGGCAGCCTTTGATGAAAGTAAACTTTCAACTGCAAAGACAATTGCTAATTCCAACTACTTTACTACCGATCAGGTGATCACCATTTGTCAGCAGTTCGCTTTTGATGATAGCAAGCTGAATTTTGCCAAGTATGCTTTTAAGAAAACGCTGGATAACAACGCTTATTATAAGGTAAACAGCGTCTTTTCTTTCGACTCTGACAAGCAGGCATTGAATGATTATGTGAATAAAAATAGGTAAGAGTCTTTCAGAATAGTCAACTAATTAAAGTGAATAAGGCTAAATACAATACCCAAAAAGGGGCAGGTGATAACTGCTCCTTTTTTATTTAACTTGCACCACATGCAACATTGGGAGCTGCTTATTTTTTTTATGGGCGTGGCCTTTATCTACTCTTCGGTAGGGTTTGGTGGCGGCAGCAGCTACCTGGCCATCATGAGCCTCTATCATTTTGCTATACCCGATATGAAGCTCACCGCCCTTATCTGTAACATCATTGTAGTTACCGGCAGTAGTATACTGTTTATCAGAAACAAGCAGGTCAATTTCAAAAAGATATTACCCGTAGTAGCTTTCAGCGTGCCACTAGCCTACTTAGGCGGAAAGATGGCCCTCAGCGACAATGTATTCTTCATTCTGCTGGGCATAAGCCTCATTACTGCGTCCATACTACTGTGGATAAGGACTCGCACCATAGCAGAACAAGATATAGAAGCCAAACCCAACTACCTGAATGATGGGCTTATTGGCTCCGGCATTGGCTTTCTCTCGGGTATGGTGGGTATAGGTGGCGGCATCTTCCTATCGCCTATACTCAACCTTATGCGGTGGGACACGTCAAAGAAAATTGCCGCTACTGCTGCCGTCTTTATCCTCGTCAACTCTATCGGCGGCATTGCCGGCCAGCTATCTAAACCACACAACGACCTTAACTATACACAGGTCATATTGCTTTGTATGGCTGTGTTCGCAGGTGGCCAGATAGGTTCAAGGGTGGGTATAAGAAAGTTTAACGCAATGGCAGTAAAGCGCGTGACGGCCGTGCTGGTATTTGCAGCAGGCATTGAAGTATTATATAAACATTTACCCTGGTCTGCTATATGAAGATAAAAGTACTCGCATTTGGCATAGCCAGAGACATAATGAACGCCACTATCGTAGAAGCAATGATAGACGGAGAAGCTACAGTGGCTGCATTAAAAAAACAACTGGAAACAACATACCCTAAACTACACGATCTTTCATCGTATATGGTGGCAGTAAACAATGAATACGCGCTGCCCGACGTAGTATTGCAACCCGGAGATGAAGTAGCTATTATTCCACCCGTAAGCGGAGGATAGACCATGATAGACATTCAATTACATTACGCACCGATAGACATTGCCGCCTGCATTAACAAGGTGATGAGCCCCGAAACGGGGGGTATTGATGTATTCATTGGCACGGTAAGAAATAGCACAAAGGGAAAGAAAGTGCTGAGACTGGAGTTTGAAGCGTATGAAACCATGGCGGTGAAAGAGATGACCAAAATAGCCGCAGAAATATTCAGGCGATGGCCGACACAAAAAGTGCTGATACACCACCGCACAGGGATCATGAATATTGGTGAGGTGCCGGTAGTGATCGCAGTAGCAGCCGCGCATAGAGCAGCAGCATTTGATGCCTGCCGTTATGCGATTGACACCTTAAAACAAACTGTACCCATCTGGAAGAAAGAGGTGTTTGAAGATGGCGAAGTATGGGTAGCTGCACACCCGTAAACAGAAGTCTTTTTATAATTTTGTTAGGTAAATGTTTACTATTTTTACAGGGTATGGCCGGGAAAATGACTGTGATTTTGGTAGTTTGTATGTTGTGGGTGTGCCTGCCATCAGGTGCGCATGCGCAGACCGATCTGCAGGCATTCCGGGACTTCCAGTTTTCCTGTAGTAGAGTGTCTGACGCCATGAAGAAGTACAACGACACATTGGCAAAAGAGTTTAAGAAAAAGAACATTGCCTACCCACCTAAAGACATTTACCTGCGCGCATTCAAATCTCAGAACGAGCTGGAACTGTGGGCCAGGAATAGCGAGAACAGCGAATACAAGCTCATAAAACTGTACCATATTTGCGCGTTGTCGGGCATATTGGGGCCCAAAAGGGCTGAAGGGGACCACCAGGTACCTGAGGGCTATTACTTTATAGACGATTTTAACCCTAAGAGCGACTATTACCTGTCGATGCTGCTCAACTACCCTAACTTCTCCGATAACCTGCAAGGCGCTGCCATCGCGCATAAGGGCGGCGACATATACATACACGGCGGTTGTGTAACGGTAGGTTGCATGCCAATGACCGATGAAGGAATACAGGAGCTGTATACAGTATGTCTTAATGCTAAGGTAAACGGTCAGGAGAACATACCTGTACACATTTTCCCGGCCAGGTTCACCAAAACAGGCCAGGCTTACCTGGCTAAACAATATGCTTCAGAACCCGAAAAACAGGATTTCTGGCAGACCTTGAAGACGGGTTACGATTATTTTGAAAAATACCACAAGCTGCTACCGGTAATGTACACGCCCGATGGCAGGTATACCAACTGATCATGTAAACAGCACCATTTACATTTCTCCTAATACATTATCTTACCCAGTTTTTGCAGGAATAATTGAATACCTGCGCTACTTCCCGACTGGTTACCCTCAAACTTCCAGGTGTAATCAACACTGGCAATTCGCGCCCTCACATCGGTATAACCCACATCTGGTACATAAGCCCCTATACTCGCACCATTTTCAGCCAACAACTCGGAAGGGATAGCCGACAAAATACCTGCAGCAACTGTATCGTATCTCGCCTGCAGCAAAACATAATCGAAATTAAATCCGCTGTACGCAGTTGGGATGTTGGTTGAGTTGAGCAGTGTATCTTCTCTCAACGAACTGTCTGCAATAAGGTAATAGGGCGAAGGTGAAGTGGGCGCAATAAAGCCGCCCCTTGCGCCTACTATCAGGTAGTCGCCTGTAGGCGCGAAATGCGTGGTTGTATTTTTTTCCTTGTGGCAGGAGGTAAACCATACACTTGCAAAAAGTAAAATGAAAAGGGATGATAGTCTATACATGTTGAAGGGGTTTAATGCAGAAAGACGGAGTAATATTAAATAAAATCGCAAATATCATGCCAGACATCGAAATTAAAATACTGCCAAATGCCGCTTAGCAGGCTACTTTCTGCTATAAATTTGCATAATGCGGCTGATGCCGTACATTTATAAGCTGTAAATGTAGTTATGCATATAAAGTCAATGGCAGAATACGCCGCAAGCGGCGAAACACCGGAAGTATTGTTCTGGGTGGGGTGTGCAGGGAGTTTTGACCAGCGCGCTCAAAAGATAACAAGGGCATTTGCCCAGATACTGGATAAAGTAGGCGTTTCATTTGCCATACTGGGCAAGGAAGAATCCTGCACAGGAGACCCTGCGCGCAGGGCCGGCAATGAATTCCTGTTCCAGATGATGGCCTACAACAACATAGCCGTACTGAATGGTTATGGCATCAAAAAGATAGTAACGGCGTGCCCGCACTGCTTCAATATTTTTAAGAACGAATATCCGGCATTGGGTGGTAATTACGAGGTGATACACCATACGACCTTCCTGCAGGGCCTCATCAATGAGGGTAAGATAAAGCTGAAAGAAGGCGGCGCATTCAAAGGCAAAAAGATCACCTACCACGATAGCTGCTACCTGGGCAGGGGCAATGGCATCTATGAGGCCCCAAGGGCCGTGCTGGAGGCGTTTGATACCGAGTTGATAGAAATGAAACGCTGCAAGAGCAACGGAATGTGCTGCGGTGCAGGTGGAGCGCAAATGTTCAAAGAAGAAGAGCCAGGTGATACCCGCATCAACTTTGACCGAGCAGAGCAGGCACTCGAAACAGGCGCAACTATTATTGCTGCCAATTGCCCGTTCTGCACAACCATGCTGACAGATGGCGTAAAGAACAAAGAAAAAGAAGATAGTGTAACCGTGATGGACATAGCAGAGATGGTGGCTATGTCGCTGGCAGATTAATAGCAGGACAATGAAGAATAAAACACTGGTAATAGGCGCATCTGAGAACCCCGGACGATACAGCAACATGGCAGTCAGGAAACTGCTGAGCCACGGGCAAGAGGTGATAGCAATAGGTAAAACAGGAGGTAAGGTAGACGATGTGGTGATAGAGAAAGAGCTGATAGAGACCGATGAGGTAGACACCGTGACTCTGTACCTGAACCCTGCTCACCAGCAAGACTATTACGATTATGTGCTGTCGCTAAAGCCAAGGCGCATCATCTTTAACCCGGGAACGGAAAATGATGAGTTTGAAGCAATGGCCAAGAAAGCGGGCATTAAGACCATGGAGGCGTGCACATTAGTACTGCTGAGCACCGGTCAGTACTAGAAGGCACTTTACTATTTATTGTAACATTAACAGAAAAATATTTAGGTTTGACTGTATGAATACCTGTCCCACACCGAGCAAGTTTATAGCACTTACAGCCATCATTTGCATGCTGATGACCAGTGGTGGCTACAAAGCCGCTGCGCAGGAAATAGCCCCGCAAGACCTGGAAAAAATGCACATAATGGAAGACTCTATGTCAGTGACCATAGACTCTATGTATGAGGCCTTTATGCCCGAGTCGCATATTGGCTATAGTGAGCGCCTGATACGCCAGCTGGTAAAAACCCTCAAATACCCCAACTCTTACCTTTACCCTTTTGATAAACTGAAAGAAAAGATCAGCATCATATCACCCGATGACAACGGTTTCCGCATCTTTAACTGGGGAGTTGACCAGTCTGAGATATACAGGCGCTACTATGGTGCCATACAGCTACCTTCTGAAAAACTGAAGCTCTTCGGCCTTAGTGATTGTAGCCAGGAGGTAACCAAAGGGCTGGAAGACAGTGTATTCACCAACCGCAAGTGGTATGGAGCCATCTATTACCGCATTATGGCCAATGAAATAGATGGCAGGAAGATATACACTTTGTTTGGCTTCAATGGTGGTAGTCCGTTGAGTAATAAGAAGATACTCGATCCACTTGTCATCACTGATAGCTCTATAACTTTTGGTGCTCCTATATTTGGTGTAGGTTCTACCAACTTCCCGCGCAAACCCATCAACCGCTTTGTGTTGGAGTATAAGAAAGAAGTGCAGGTATCTATGAACTGGGACAAAGATCGTAATGTGATCATCTTTGATAATCTGGTATCTCAGGTAAATGACGCTAACCGTAAGTATACCTTTGTGCCCAGCGGCCAGTACGACGGATTTCGATGGGCCAACGATATGTGGATGTTCATTCCTAACCTGATACCTATACAGGAACTGAAAGATGGCGATGCCCCATCTGACGATGAACCGAAAAAGAAATAATTTCCCTACATTTGCAGCCGCAATGACAGCGTTTACGCTGTTTTGTGCCTAACAGGTGATCCGGCCCGGTAGCTCAGCTGGATAGAGCACCAGCTTCTAACCTGCCTGCCGGACAGGCAGGGCTGGGGGGCATTGGTTCGAATCCAATTCGGATCACTGGAAGAGGACAGGAAAAAAATAAGGAACATGTTCTTTGTATATGTAATAAGCAGCACGGTTAAAGGGAACTTCTATGTTGGCATGACCGAGGATATCGATGCTAGACTTATTAGACATAATAGAGGGGATAACAAGTCAACAAAATAGGCCATGGAAGTTGTTATTTTTCGAGCAATTTGAAACAAGAATTGAAGCTAGAAAAAGAGAAGTATATTTGAAGAGTGGAGTTGGAAAAGAGCTTATAAAAAGAGGATGGAATGAAAGCCATCAATAGTTAAAAGTGACTCCGGCCCGGTAGCTCAGCTGGATAGAGCACCAGCCTTCTAAGCTGGGGGTCATTGGTTCGAATCCAATCCGGGTCACAAGTCAGATAAGGGTTTCAGACGATTAGCGTTTGAAGCCCTTTTTAATTTGCACAGGATTTGCACAGGAAATCAATTATCTTCGGATATAGGAAAGGATGGATTTTCCGGCTTCGGCATCAAAATAGAAACCATATTTACAGCGCTTAAAATCTGTGTCCGAAAGGACGTAGGGGTTAGATTCCACTTCTGGGCACAGGTTACAGGCCGTTCTTAGGAACGGTCTTTTATTTTCTACAACTATACTACAACATTTGAAGTATTTATTATTGCCACTAACTTGAAGGCTTAAAAACCCCGCTGGCATTTGCGAGTCCGTGTTCAATCCACGTAACAGCAATATATTGTGTTACCATGTTTTACACGGGTAGCGAAGGGTGTATTTACACGTACAAAAAAATGAAAAATAAGTTTTACATTACGCCCTTGTAAAAAAGGTGTTTGGCCGCATCAAAGAAATAGTTTTCCAACGAGGAAGCTATGTGTATTTTACGCGGCAACAGTAATGCCATCTACATACGTTCAGGGAAGCAAGTTATCCGCTACGGTTCTAATACAATTTTTGAATGCTTAAACAAAAACGCAAAAGATAATGATTGACAATGAATCTAATTAATAACAATCCATATCGAATCCTCGGATTACCAATAACAGCAAGCGAAAGAGAAATTGCAAAGCAAATCAATACCCTTTTGACTTACGCGGAGATGGGTAAAGCAAAGTCATTTGAAACCGACTTCCCCTTTCTATTGCCTATAGGGCGAACACCAAATGAAATTGAGGAAGCTAAAAAGCAAATAGAACAAGGTGAAAGCAAATTTCTTTATTCCATTTTTTGGTTTTGGAAAAATAATAGCGTAGATGATCTTGCATTTGAAATTTTAAAAGAAGGCAATACCGAAAAAGCTATTGGGATTTGGGAAAAATCGGCTTTTGCAAATAAAAATAAAGTTTTTAAGCAGGTTGTTTTGTTTGAAAATTTAATTGCCTCATCATCTCAATTTGATGATACCGACAATGAAAATCATACCCTACAAAAAATAAATTCAGAATATATAGTAGAAAGAAAAAAAGAAGACAGCTACTCAATTCCCACAGCATTATGCGAGCTTAATTTTGCTGATAATTGGAGCATTGAATGCGATACAGAATGGATTGATGGAGCCGATAATTCCAGCTATGGAATTGTTTTTGGGAGAGAAAAAGGCAGTTATTATTTCTTTGGTATAGCCGGAAGCGGGAGTTACCTGTATGGCAAATATGACGACTGGGCGTTTACTTCTAATATTGACTGGAAAGACACAAATAAATTTAACAAGTGGGGTTCAAATAATTTGAAAATTGAGAAAATAGAAAATACTTTCAAGTTTTTTATTAATGGAATTAATGTAAATAGTTACGAAGCTGAGCCATTTTTCGGCAAATATTTTGGATTTAAAGTGTCAAAAAATCAAAAAATATCTTTTCGTAATTTCAAGTTTTGCAAACTTATTGAGAATGATTCATACTGTGAAGGAATAAATATTACATCTAAAAATCTAAGCTGCATCAAAAACCTATCCACCCTATACCTGGCATTGTCCGTAGCATCGATAAAAGGGACTTTCAAACTGAACCATTTCAAAAAAGCGATATCGTTAGCAAAAAATATTTTTGCTAACGAAAATATTGAGGATTATTCAAGGCTGATCGCTGGGGATAGATATATTTACAATTCCGAAAAAACGCTACACTTCTATTTAAGCAATATTGTTGAATCAATAAAATACTCTCTTGATAAACCGGAAGGAATTTCAACGAGTGAACTTATTAGTTCATTTGCACTTTACCCGATAGAAGCAAGGCAATTTCTCAATAGCAGGTTTATTACAAAGCAAATTCAGAACATTGATGAAGAAATTGAAATAGCGCAAGAAAAGAGAAAAAATTCGCCCGATACTGCTATTGAAGCAGGAAAAACTTTGGTAAAAAATACAAGGGCAGACGTTATTTTTTTAAAAAAAACTATAG
>Ga0164296_1000355_pt1 | contig 56028 bp, 51 predicted proteins | sample GEODES057metaG_FD_113533 | JGI IMG/M metagenome (GOLD analysis project Ga0164296, IMG submission 113533) | Dystrophic lake water microbial communities from Trout Bog Lake, Wisconsin, USA - GEODES057 metaG | ecosystem: Environmental > Aquatic > Freshwater > Lake | place: USA: Trout Bog Lake...
AACAACCAGGTCGGTTTTACGACGGCCCCAGCCTCCGCACGTTCATGTTTCTACCCAACTGACGTTGCCAAGATGGTGCAGTCACCAATTTTCCACGTCAATGGCGACGACCCTGAAGCCTGCGTCCGAGCCGCACGGCTCGCCCTGGGCTTCCGTGAGCGGTTCCACAAGGACGTGGTGATTGACCTCGTCTGCTACCGCAAGCATGGTCACAACGAAGGCGATGATCCGAGTTACACCCAGCCATTGATGTATCAGGTCATCGACGCGAAGCGTTCGGTTCGAAAGCTTTACACAGAGACCCTGGTCCGTCGCGGTGACATCACCATCGAGGAAGCAGAGCAAGCTCTCGATGATTTCAACGCAAAACTGCAGGCAGCTCTCGATGAAGTGCGTGAACACGAGACGCCGACCTTGACTGCTCCACCATTGCTGGAAGTACCGAACGATCCTCCGGCGCCTCAGACGGGAATCTCGAAAGACGTGTTGGATCGACTCGTGAAAGTGACCGTCTCGACCCCAGAAGGGTTCACGCTGCATCCAAAGCTGGTTCGCCAGTTTGGTCAGCGCGAGTCCATGGTTGCCAGTGGCTTCGTCGATTGGGCCCTGGCCGAAGCTCTGGCCTTTGGATCCTTGCTCGAGGAGGGCACCTCGGTACGAATGACGGGGCAAGACTCTCGCCGAGGAACCTTCTCGCACCGCCATGCGGCATTGATTGACTACGCGAATGGTTCCGAGTGGGTGCCCTTGGCATCAATCGGAGCGGACGGTGCCCGCTTCACCATTCGTGACTCACTCTTGAGTGAGTATGCCGTCGTCGGCTTCGAATACGGGTACTCGGTCGAAGCGCCTGAAGTCTTGACGCTCTGGGAAGCTCAGTTTGGCGACTTCGTCAACGGTGCAGAAATCATCATCGACAACTTCCTCGTTGCGGCCGAAGACAAGTGGGGTCAAGAAGATGGCCTCGTCATGCTGCTGCCCCATGGGTATGAAGGTCAGGGGCCGGAACACTCAAGTGGTCGCCTCGAGCGGTTTTTGACCTTGTGCGCCCGCAACAACTTGCGAGTGACGATGCCGTCGACTGCAGCTCAGTACTTCCACCTTCTTCGGGCCCAAGTGCGACGTGAGCGTAAATCACCACTCATTGTGATGACGCCAAAATCAATGTTGCGAGCGGAAGCGACTCGGTCTTCAGTTGATCAGTTTCTGGCAGGCTCGTTCCAGCCTGTTCTCAAAGATGAGGCAGCGGATCCAAGCACAGTTCGACGGATCGTTCTGTGTTCGGGCAAGATCTCGCACGAAGCAGAAGCCCGACGCGCTGCACTTCGAGAGAAAGACCCAGAGGCAGCGTCGCGCCTTGCGATCGTGCGTATGGAGCAGCTCTATCCGTGGCCTGATACCGAGCTTGATGAAGCTCTCGGCGCATATCCAGAGGCGACTGAAGTGGTCTGGTTGCAAGAAGAGCCAGAGAACATGGGCTCGTGGCCCTTTGCCCATCATCAGCTGCACCGCGTTCTGCGAGATCGGCTTTCTTTGACGCACGTGGCGCGGGCAGAGTCAGCGTCGCCTGCCACGGGCAGTGGGCTCGTACATCAGACGGAACAGGCCGACCTCCTCGACCGAGCAATTGGTCTTGCGTGACCCTCACCCACACGGTGGGCTGAGGGTGATTGACTGAACATTGTTATGTCTTCGAGCCACGTCGTAGTCGACGGATCCAACCTCGCCACCGAGGGACGAACGATGCCGAGTCTGTCGCAGCTCGAGGAGGCAGTGACTGCCTACGAAGATGAGCATCCGAGTGCTGACCTGATCATCGTGGTCGATGCCACCTTCGAGCACCGTATTGATGAAAAAGATCGGCCTCGCTTTAAGGAAGCAGAGCTGCGAGGTGAATACATCTCGCCACCGGCTGGAACGGTGGGCCGTGGCGATGCCTTTATCCTCAAGATCGCCAAGCGCAGCGGTGCCATCGTCTTGTCGAATGACTCGTTCCAAGAGTTTCACGGAGAACACCCATGGCTCTTTGATGCAGGTCGCCTCATAGGCGGGAAGCCCGTCCCGTTGGTCGGCTGGATCTTCACTCCTCGGAACCCAGTGCGGGGGGCAAAGAGTCGGGCCTCAACCAAAGAAGCCGCCGAAAAGGCAGGTCCGGTTAAAAAATTGGCAGTGCGCCGTCCTGACGGTTCGAAGCCCAAAGTGGGCGACACTTTGATTCCCGCACCTGCCGCATCTCCTGTGCAACGTGCAGTGCGTGTGCATGAGTTAGCGAAAGAGCTCGGCCTCGAGAGCAAAGACATCCTTACCTTGGCTGTGAAAGAGAAAGTTGACGCCAAAAGCCACGCCTCGTCGCTCTCTGGCGAAGACGCAGACAAGATTCGGCGACGAGCAGCGGACCGCAAAGTCAAGGCTTCTGAGGTGCTCAAAGAACTTGGCATAGAACTCAAGGAGCTCAAAGAACTCGGTGTTGCCGCCAACGTGAAAATTGCGAGCGCCGCAACGCCGCTTCGACAAGAGGACATCGCGGTACTGAAAAAGGTAGCGGAACGAAGTGCCCGCCGAGCAGCCTCAGCCGCGGCTGCATTGGAAGTTGTTGATAGTGGAGCAGAAGACGCTCAGAGCGAGAACACTGGTCGACCTTCACGACGGCGACGTGGTCGCCGCCGCAGTGGTTCAGAGCGAAACCGCGGTGACGACACGGTGGGAACTGCATCGACGCCGCTCCGGGCAGAAGGAAGTTCCGACGCGCCAAGTAATGAACCACTGGATCTCGTGACGTTTCTTGCAACATACGAAGTCGGGTCGCGAGTTGAAGGACTCGTTACGTCGTTTACGAGTCACGGAGCCATGGTTGACGTCGCACTTGGGCCGGAGCGATCCTTCCACTGCTACGTGCGCACCGTTCATTTGGGTGACCCGCCGCCGACGCGCGCACGAGACGTGGTGCGAAAGGGAGAACAATACGAATTTACGCTGCTGAGTATCGATGCAACCCGACGCATCGCTGAGCTTGGCCTTGCTCTCGCGCCTGCGAGCGAGGCAAAAACACTAGAGAGAACGCCGACGTCAAAGACGTCTGCGTCGAAGAAATCCGTGCCGAAAAAGCGAGCGCCAGAAAAGTCAGTACCAAAGGAGGCGGCTGCAAAGAAGGCCGCTCCTGTGAAAGCAGCCGCAAAGAAGGCTTCGCCAAAGAAGGCGGTTGCCCAGAAAGCCGCTCCGGTGAAAAATGCGGCCAAGAAGTCAGTGCCAAAGAAGGTGGCTGACACAAAGGCTGCTCCAGCGAAGGAAGCACCAAAGAAGGTTGGCGGTCGAACAAAGAAGTCACCCGCTCCGTCGGCGCAAAAAAAGGAGACGACACGTCGTGGATCCCACTGAGTACATCCCCCATCGAGCCCCATTTCTCCTCGTCGACGAGATCACCGAGATCACACCTGGCGAAAGCGCAAAAGGAACCTGGCACCTGACAGGAGACGAGTGGTTCTTTGCCGGACACTTTCCTGGCCGACCTACCTTGCCCGGTGTTCTCATCGTTGAATCACTTGCCCAAGTGGGAGCGACTGCAGTGTTGGCAGATCCTCGCTATCAGGGAAAGCTTCCACTCTTTGGCGGAGTAGAGCGAGCAAAGTTCCGCCGGCAAGTGGTTCCTGGCGAGACCTTGGATCTCGAGCTCACCGTGACCCAACTCTCTGCTCGAGCCGGAAAGGGCATCGGACGGGCGACGGTAGATGGAAAATTGGCATGCGAAGCGCAACTCTTCTTTGTCATTGTCGACGCTGCAGCTGAATAGATGCGACTCGCGACGTGGAATGTCAATTCTTTGACTGCCCGTCTGCCTCGCGTCGTCGACTGGATTTCCCGCTACGAACCAGACGTGCTGTGTCTGCAAGAAACGAAACAAACGGATCAACAGTTCCCCCACGACGTATTTCGGGAACTTGGCTATGAGAGTGCTCATCACGGTGAAGGACGTTGGAACGGAGTCGCTGTCCTGAGTCGAGTGGGCCTTGCTGACGTGCAGCGAGGTTTCGGGACCTCAGATGACGAACAAGGGGCTCGGCTCGTTGCGGCCACCTGCGCGGGAGTGAGGGTGTTCTGCGCCTATGTTCCCAATGGGCGAAGCCTTGATTCCGAACACTATGGAGCAAAATTGCAGTGGCTCGCCCAACTTCGCCAAACGCTCTCTCTTTTGTCCAAGGATGCAGAGGCAGTGGCGCTTGGAGATTTTAATATTGCGCCACACGACAGCGACGTCTGGGATGTCGGCGCTTTGCACGGCATGACGCACGTGTCTGCTCCCGAGCGTGCAGCGCTCGCAGCGCTCGAAGAGATTGGCTATGAAGATGTCTTTCGTCGATTTCACCCCGACGGGGGAGTGTTCTCTTGGTGGGACTATCGAGACCTTGGTTTCCCAAAAAATCATGGCATGCGAATTGACTTGCTCTTCGCCTCAGCGAAACTTGCTGGTCGAGCTGTCGGTGCCTTCGTCGATAGAGATGAGCGGAAGAAGGCGTCAAATCCCGCACTCAGTGACGTCAAGCCTTCTGATCACGCACCCGTGGTTCTCGATCTTGCAGATGTCGCTTAGGAGTTTGTACTCGCGTTTTTCTTGTCTTCAAGGAGTTGGCGAAGTTGCCCTGCACGAACTGCGCCGTTTGCGCTCGGCGCGCCGCGCGCGACTCCTTTGAGCACCTCGAGATGGCGTTCAAACTCGTCAAGAAAGCGAGAGCGTCTGCGTGCAGGAGCGCGCGAGGACTCTTCGCCGTCCTTGCGAGCAGCCCAAGTGACAAAAAGGCGACGTTCCGCTCTGGTGAGTGCAACATAAAGCAGCCGTCGTTCTTCGTCGAGCGCTTCGGCGTTCGTCGCGCCCAGATGTGGAACGAAACCCTCGCTGACACCAGTGACGAAGACCGTGGGCCACTCGAGTCCTTTCGCCCGATGAAAGGTTCCAAGCGCAATGGCATCTCGTGGAGCCTCCGACGGTCCTCCGGGCCGAGGTGCATCCGCGTCAGCTTTGATCTCTAAGGCGAGTCGCTGCTCTGGAGCGAGTCGTTCAGTAGGGATTCCTAAGGAGTTGCAGGCCTCTTCAAAGCGGGCAAGCTGCGCGTTGGTGCGAGCCAAAATGGCCATAGATCGCCACTTCCCACCCGGTTCTTTCGTACGGAGTGCTCGTCGAGCAACCCAGGCCGCTTCTGCGACATCATCATCAAGAGCAATGAGTTCGGGGAGCGTGCCACTTTGCTGCGTGGCGTGAATGTCTCGTCGGTCCTCGGGCGACAGGACTGATGTCGCAGCGCTCACAATCTCTGGAGTTGATCGGTGGTTTGCATCAAGGACAATAATTCGGGTCCCTGGAAGCGTCGTTTCGAGATTCCGCAGGAGTGAAGGCGTCGCTCCGTTGAATCCGTAAATGGATTGGTTCGGATCTCCGACGCAAAAGAGTGTCGTCGAAGGTGTGAGAAGTCGGGTGACGAGATCGAATTGAGAAGGGTTCACGTCCTGAAACTCATCAACGAGGATGTGTCGACTCCGCCAATGAATGGCGTCGGCAAAGCGCGGATCATCCAGTGCGACAGCGGCCTCAAGAATCAGGTCATCGAAGTCGACGTAGCCTTGGCGAAGCTTGTTCTGTTCGTAGGCATCCCACACCAAAGCAACGGCATCCACGTCCAACCGATTTTGCCGCTGGGTACGTTGCGCAGCATCTCGATACTCGACCGGAGTGAGTCCGAGTGATTTTGCCCAAGTCAATTCCGAGTCAAGAAGGAGACCCACATTGGTGCCGCGGATCGTTGGCACCTTGGCCGCTACTCGCTCGAGAACTTTGCGCCGGTCGGAAATCAATTTTGGCGGTGCTTGTCCTCGCTCGGCTCGACTGATCTCTAGAAGTTCGAGTGCCGTCGCGTGAAAGGTTCCTGCTCGAACACCTTCGACGCCGAGGCGCCACAACCGCTGTCGGAGTTCCTGAGCTGCTTTCCGGGAGAAGGTAACAACGAGCAAATGGGCAGGATCAGCACCATCGTCGACAAGTCGTGCGGCTCGGAGGGTGAGGACTCGGGTTTTCCCAGCTCCCGCTCCAGCAAAGACGGCCAAGCGAGGATCATCAGCGAACACGGCTTCGTGTTGCGCTGGGGTGAGGCGAGTAAGGGCTTTGGCCCCGGAAGTCGCTTGGAAGTCCATGGTCGCCACCGTAGCCACCCGCAGCGACAGGTATCGCCCGAAGCCCCTTGGTGGGCTCGGTAGGGTTGCAGGGACCCCATGATGACTCCTGTAACCCCTTCCGGAATGGTGCGAGCACCCCTATGTTGAGTTCATTTGCTGGCGGCACGGTCTTTGGGGAGCGTTTTGGAGAGGCCCCTCTAGAGGTCCTTGCGCTCCATGGATGGGGACGTTCCCATCGTGACTTCGAAGCCGCTCTTGTCGGGTTCAACGCAATCGCTCTCGACCTTCCCGGTTTTGGGGCATCACCGGCACTGACGAAGACGATGAGCTCGGTGGATTTCGCTCACGCCATTGCCCCTGTGCTCGATGAAGCGACGGCACCTGTCCTGCTTGTGGGCCACTCCCATGGGGGGCGGGTCTCAATCTGTCTCGCACGGCTGAGGCCCGAAAAGGTTGCCGGCATCATTTTGATTGGTGCGCCAGTACTGCGGAGGGCGTTTTCGGCGAAGCCAGCCTTTTCGTTCCGATTCTTAAAGTTGCTCCGCCGCTTCCACCTCGTCTCTGAGGACCGCATTGAGCGCTACCGACGAATGCATGGATCTGCGGACTATCAAGCGGCAGAAGGCGCACTACGCGACACCTTGGTCACTGTGGTCAATGAGTCGTTTGAGGACGAGTTGCGTTCGATGACCTGCCCAGCTCTGTTCTTGTGGGGTGCAGATGACACTGATGTTCCGCTCGCCGTTGCCGAACGAGCTGCCGAACTCTGGGGTACTGCTGAGGGAGTGCAACGTCCGACGGTTTCCGTGTCAGTGCTCCCAGGCATTGGACATCTCGTCCCGACCCACGACGCAGATGCGCTTCACCTGGCGATTGCCGAGATGCTGAGGTGATGTAACGGTGAGCATCCTTGTCGCACTTGCTTGGCTTATTGTCTCGATTCCAGCGGGCCTTCGCTGGCTGCGCGTCTTGCAACGTGAGCATTACCTTGGCGGATCAGCCACGAGATTTGCTTTTCGCTGGTGGACCTCGTCGCCGCAAAACATCGTGTTGGTGCTCTTGGGACTCGTTGGCCTTGTGTTGACCGTTCTCGCACCAGAACTTGCGAGCATCACCGCCCTCGTGGTGATCCTCGGACCCTTTGGTCTAAGCGTTCGAGGACGAACTTCACAGTTGGCATGGACTCGTCGGCTTCGTGTTCTGGCCCTTGCGACCGGAGCCGTGGAGTGTCTTGTTCTGCTCCTTGCGTCCCTTTTTGGGGTCACCAGTGTTGTTGTCGTTGGTGGTGCTGTTGTGCTCTTTCTCCCAGTGGTTTGTGACGTCGCTGCGTTTGTGCTCGCGCCCCTTGAGCGCCGTGCCAGTGAGCGGTTCATTTCCCAAGCAGCGGAACGACTTTCTCGGGTCGCTCCCACTGTCGTGGCGATCACGGGTTCTTATGGCAAGACGTCAACCAAAAATCACCTCACGGCGCTGATTGGCACTGATCGCTCTGTGGTGCCAAGTCCTCGATCGTTTAATAATCGAGCAGGACTTGCGCGAGCAATCAATGAGCATCTCGCACCGGGCACCGATGTGTTCATCGCTGAAATGGGTACCTATGGCCCAGGGGAGATTGCCGACATGGTGCGGTGGTGCCCGCCACGCATCGCAGTGATGACGGCTATCGGCCCGGTGCACTTGGAGCGCTTTGGATCTCTCGAGGTGACGTTGGCATCAAAAGCTGAGATCACGTCGGGAGCGAGCATTGTTGTCGTCAACAGCGATGACCCGCTTCTTGCAAAGTTTGCCTCTGGCCTTTCTGGGATCACGGTGCTGAAAGCCAGTGCAGTTGACAAGACCGCCGACGTGGCGATCATCGCTCGTGACCGAGAGTGGGACATCCTCCATGAACGGAAACTGCTCGCCACTGTTGCAGCAGTCCCTGGCGTGCAGCCGAGCAACGCGGCGTGTGCCTTCGCTGTTGCAGTTGCGCTCGGTATTGATCCTGAGCACGTCGCAGCGCGTGTTGGCGTTCTCGGTGCGGTGGAGAACCGCCAAAATGTCGTTCAGGCGCCAAGTGGTCTCTTGGTCATTGATGACACCTTCAATGCGAATCCGGCGGGGGCTGCTGCGGCCCTTGGCTTGCTCAGTTCGCTCTCTATCGAAGGCCGCCGGGCAGTGGTGACGCCGGGAATGATTGAACTTGGATCTGAGCAAGCCAAAGAAAATGCAGCCTTTGCTGCAGCCGTAGCGTCTCAAGCTGACGTCCTTCTCGTGGTGGGGAAAACCAATCGCAAGGCACTCCTTGCTGGAGTCCGGGGTTCTGGCTCTGCGCTTGAGGTCCATGAGGTTCGATATCGCCAAGATGCGGTGGAGTGGGTGCGGGCCAATCTCGGTGGCCGTGATGCTGTGCTCTACGAGAATGATCTTCCTGACCACTACCCTTAGAGGGGAAATCGAACTCACGAGAGTTCGTTAAAAAGGAGTGTGAGCTAGGTGGGAGACGTTGCAGTTCTCTTTGGTGGTCCATCACCGGAACATGACGTCAGTGTGCTGACCGGTTTGCAAGCGGCACACGAACTCCTCACCGCTGGACGCAAGCCGATCGCCATCTACTGGACCAAACTCGGAACCTTTGTCCAGGTTGACCCCTCTCTTGAAGCGAGTGCGTTTCTCGAAGGTGCTCCCAAGGGCAGCTCGCCGCTCTCATTGAGCGTTGGCGAGGTCAGTGGCTTTGTCGTGGAGGGAGGTCGTCTTCGTGGCGGAAAGGCCCTCGACATCTCTGCGGTGATTCTCTGTACGCATGGTGGCCCGGGAGAAGATGGCAGCTTGCAGGGCCTGTTAGATCTCGCGGGACTCGCTTATACGGGGCCTCACGTGGCGGGTGCGGCCCTTGGTATGGACAAGATGGCCTTTGGTGCTGTCATGGAAGCCATGGGCATACCGAGTTTGCCCCGTCTCCTTCTCACGCCAGCGACCACCTCTGTTGCCTTTGACGGCCCGTACATTGTGAAGCCGCGCTTTGGCGGCTCATCGATTGGCATTGACGTTGTGGCAGACCTTTCGGTGGCTCATGCTCGCTTAGGTGTGAACACGCACCTCGGCGCTGGCGCAGTGCTCGAGCCGTATCGTCCCGATCTTTCCGATATCCAAATTGCCGTTCGCACGTGGCCGACTCGTGAGTTGAGCGCCATCGAACGCCCGCTGCGCTCGACGGGATCCGGCAGTGAGATCTTGGGCTACAAGGACAAATACGTTGGCGGCGAAGGGATGGCGAGCGCTCCTCGCGAGTTGCCTGCCGATCTTCCAGCGGAGCGTCGCGCCGAGATTGAAGCCTTGGCTCATCGAGTCGCTGATGCCACCGGGATCCGCGGGGTGACCCGTATTGATTTCCTCGCCTCGGATACCGAGCTGTATGTCAACGAGATCAACACGATCCCCGGGTCTCTGGCTCGGTACCTCTTTATTGACCCGGTAGTGCCATTTTTGCAGTTTCTTGACGATCTGGTGGCCGAGGCGACCTCATCGCCAACGCATCGCTATAGCGCAGCAGGGGCCGACGGTCTGGTGTTGCGAGGTGCAGCATCCATAGCTGCCAAACTCGCCTGATCCACGATTTCTTGGCGCAATCGTCGGTAGTGCTCTTCGGCAGTGGGGAGTGGCCAACTCCCGGGTTCAAGATCTTCAACAAGTCGCCCTAGCTCATCAAAGGCTCGACGCAAGGCATCGGGATCGCGTTCGGCAGCGGCAATGCTCATCGCCGCTGCTGCCAACGTTTCGGAATAGGGGACGACGAGGCGAGCTCGAAGCAATCCTTCTCGGGCCAAGGTTTCGTAGCCCAGATCGAGGGCCAGGGCGACGAGACGAGTGCCCGCGTGCTCAACCGCAGCGTCGAGGCGAGCGCGGTGACCTTCGGCGACAAACCAATCCCATCCGACAAGTGTGGCGGCGAGAGGCTCACCGTCGATCAGCCACAGCCCTGCTCGTAAGTGAGCCAGAGCCACCTCGTCGTCGTCTGCGGTGTCGGCGAGTGAGAAGTGAGCGAAGAGTTGCGTGACATCACACGAGAGTTCGTTCGAGATTCGATAGTGCCCTTGGCGCGTGGCAGGAGGAAGAAGAGGTGTGCCGTTCTCGTCGAGTCCGAGGGCACGACGAGCGGCAGAGGCAACGTTAAAGAGCGTCTTTGCCGCAGCATCGGCTTGGCTGGTCCCAAGAACTCGCGTGCGTAATCTGTCGCCCGTGACGGGCTCGGGAGCGTGGAGGGCGAGATAGGTGACGAGCTCGACTGCCCGACGTTCTCGCTTCGGCTCAAGCGGCTCGGGCAAACCTTCAAAGTGAGGTTGCGCACAGAGCACTCGAAGCCCGACGGCTGTTTGATCGATCGGAGCCTGCGAGGGGTCGTCAAGGTCAGTGGCCAATTGAGGGGGGTCTAGAGAGAATGTGTCGGATCCGTTACTGGCTTCGTCCTCAAGAAGATCGAAGGCAACGTCACTGACGTGTGCTGAAGGAAAGGAGAGGCCCAAGGAGCCCACAGAGACAACGTTGTGCTCGATGATGACGTCCGCTTCCTGGCCGAGTGAAACGAGCGCAACACCAGCTCGTGCTCTTTCACTCGAGCGCTCGTCAACTCGCACGAGCAGCGAGCGCGTGTCATTGAAGGGACTTTCCTCTTCGGCGAGGAAGTCCCCCCAGCAGAATTCAGTTTGAAGAGCACGGGCTGCATCGACCAAGGAGCTCGCACCATCCCCAGCGAGAGGAGCCATGGTGCCCGATGGAACGAGAAGACTCCACGAGCACGGCCCGTCATCGCCGAGGGGAAGGACGGCGCAGGGGACGCCGTCAACGTGGATGTCTCCTGAGAGGTCGGAAGGCATGGCGCTCCAGCGCTGTCTTCCGTCGACGAAAAATCGCGCACCGTCTTCACTTATTTGCAAGAGTCCAACTTCGTTGAGGACGTCATCGCCGGCTGCAAGCAGCACGGCCTTTTCGAGAAGTGACGTTGCGGGCAACATGCGTGCACTGTGGAGTGAGATATCTGCATCAATGAGTTCGTCTGCACTCTCTGCAACTAAAGGTCCTCGCCGCTTGCGGCGTCGCGCCAGAAGTCCGAGAAGGACGCTTCCTCCTCCCAGACTTGTAGCAAGGATGATCGCATTCCGTTGAAAATCGCTGGGAGCGCTTCGTGCGCTCTCGAGATGACGCGAGGGACGTATCGGCACTTCGGCAAGTGGGCGAGAGGCTGGAACCAGTGCACTTTGGCTTGTCCCCACAGAGGACGCTTCAGGGGGAATAGTGAGAAGCCAACCCGGATAAATCAAAGAAGGATCGACAAAGAGACGCCCATCGTTCATCACGTGCCCAAGGTTGGCCTGCGCGATCAGCGGCCACTGATCCCCATCGCCAAAAAGTTTTTCGGCGATGCTCCAAAGGCAATCTCCACTCACGACGGGGTAGCTGGTACTCGATTGAGGAGCGGACACCAAGATGCTCGTGGTGGTGTTACGCGACGAAGCAGCAACTTCTGCTGAAGAGTTGGCTGATGGGGTTGTGGATGCAGTTGTGGTTGAAACTGTGGCCGCTGGCGAGTTCGCTGACGCGTTGGACGGTTTTGCTGGGGTGGCACCTCCTGCCGTCGAGACGAAAAACGAACTCACTGCAAGAATGCCCGCAGCAACCCGGAGGGCAAGGCGATCCAAACTGTGGGCTCCTCGAGTGGGGGTCAAATCGCGTGAACGAATGCGAAGCACCACACTTCGAATGACCCCGGCTGCACACCAGAACCACGCCAGCCACACCAGAAGTTCCGCAAGAGTGATGCCAAGGGCTTGGTGATGACGAAGGTGCCAAGGAAGTCCTGATCTGTTGAGGAGGACGAGGGGTACGCCAAGGAGAAGTAACGCAGCGAGACCACCGTCGAAGACCCGTGAGCGCATTTTCACGTCACTGAGCTCCAAGATCGAGAGAGAACGTTGTGGCGGCAAGGTCGCTCGGACCTGACAGCGTGACCGAACACGTCCCCGGACCCTCGCTCAAGGAGAGTGGACTGAGGCCACTCGTGGAGTTTGTCACGCCACCGCACGTCGCACTCAAGGTCAGCGCAGTCGTTCCTTGAAAGGTAGCGCTCAATGTTGTGGAGGCGCTCAGCGTGGCTTGATAGGTGGCAGAAATTGATGTGGGACCTTGGAGCCATCCCGTCTCAATCCGTTCTGAAGATACTTGTGGCGACACCGTGTCGATGGCCCTCGAAGGTGTGTTCGGAGCCTGTGTCGCTTCAGATGGGGCAGCGCTGGCTGCTGCGCTGAATGTCTGTGACGCCGAAGGACCCGTCGTCGGAGGTGCGGACCCACCGTGGAGGGTGGTTGTGGTGCTCGAGAGCGGAAAATGGTGCCCTGGACCAGATTGAAGCTCTGCGTGAGAGGAGACAGCATGTGCCGGTGTCAGCAGCGCTGCCGTCATTGTGACGAGCAAGAGCGCCAAGGCAGCAGCGAGCATCGTCCATCGGGGCCCGAGGCTCAGAGTTCGCGAAGTCGTCACGCGCACGGCAAAAACATAGAGCCGTTCACGCCAAAATCCTCCGCGCCACCGCTTTTTCTGCTGCGGCGAGGCGGCGGGTTGAAATGCCAGTCATTTCTGCGAGTTCCTTGTAGGTCAACCCAAGGACTTCTCGGCCATAGAGCGTGGCTGCCCCTATGGGATCGAGTTCGCCATTTTCATGTCGCAGCAGCGCCGTGAACTCATCAAAAGAACTTGTGGTGGTCGCAGACGGAGGAAGAGCCCCTTGTTCTTCGAGGAGCTCAAGCGAGACTTCACGATGCGGCTGGCTCTTGATGAGACGCCGGCGCATGCGGCACCGAACTGCGTTGAGGAGGTCGGGTGCGGCGTAGGGACGTTCCTGCCCACCCCACTCGGCAATGACCTCGTAGGCGGCGGTAATGAGATCAGCGAGGAAGCTCGACGGATCCTCAGCTCGGCCCCGACCCCAATCAAGTCGCCGGGCTACGGCGATGAGACCAGGCAGCATTGTTTGGAGCATGGTTCGAGCGAGCAGTGGATGCTCAGGGCAGGCCCGAAGGAGGGCGGCAGCAAGATGAGCTCGCTCATCCTGAGAGAGGCCGCTCCGGGGCTCCAAGAGTTCAACGACATCGAAGAGATCTTGTGCTCGAGTCTCACGCAAGAAGGGGTAGCACGATTTCAGAATTTCGGCCGCATCACGAGCCGATCGGCTCCGTCCGACGTGGCGCCATTCGTTGCGCAGGTCATCGAGTTGGTGGTGTGTGTGGGTAGGAGTCATGTGGTGACTCTCTTGGAGGTGGCTCCCCCCATCACTCCCACCTCGGGGGGGAAGTCAGGGGGGGCTATGGAGATAGGCTCGAGGCGTGAACATCGAAGAGTTCTATGCAGAAGATGAACGGCGTCGCTCCTCCACGGAGGTCGAATTCGGGCGTGAATGGAGGGATGCCGCAGGCGTCCGCTACGAGTTGAGTTGGGTGCAGGACATTGGCGAGTTGTATTTGATGCGCGAACCAGTCCCGACCCTCTACGAAGACCCGCTCGGAGACTTCGACGTAGACAGTGCTGACCTCAACGAACTGCTCGTGAGCGTCCTCGGCATGGTGACGACACATGAGCGCGTTGAAGAGATTCTCGCCGGCTGGCCCGAAGCCATGGCGGCCCCTGAGGGCGTCGAATGGCTCGCTGGCCGGTTGAAGGACGCTGGCGTCATTTCCTAAGGAAGGAAAATAAGTATCCTCTTCTGTGGCTGAACGTTCTGCGTCATTCTCTGAACGTGAAGAGTCCAATCCATTGAAAGAGGAAGCATGGCGATCCGTAGTTACGACAAGGTGCTCATTGGTGGCACGCTGGAACCTTCAGAAGGCACAGGGATCATCAAGATTGTGTCCCCGGCGACCGAAGAGGTCATCGCCACGGTTCCTGACGCGACTCCTGGTGATATTGATCGTGCCGTCGCCGCCGCTCGGCGAGCCTTTGATGAGGGTCCGTGGCCACGTCTGAGTGCCGAAGAACGAGGCGCACTGCTCAGAAAGGTCGCCGAGCGTATCGCTGAGCGATCTGATGAGTTTGCCGAACTGATCACTGCAGAGATGGGCGCCGCGCTCGCTATTACGAAAGCTGCGCAAGTCAGTTCGCCACTGGCCATCTTGAACTACTACGCCGATTTGGCCACCACCTATCGCTTTGACGAGATTCGATCGGGATTGACCGTTGACGAAGTGCTCGTCACGAAAGAACCTGTCGGTGTGGTGGGGGCAATTGCTCCCTGGAATGTGCCGCTCTTCATGAGCATTTCAAAACTCGCACCGTCGCTCGTAGCTGGCTGCACGGTTGTGTATAAGCCTGCGCCAGAAACGCCGCTTGATGCGTATCTTCTGGCTGAGATCTTTTACGACTGCGGCTTGCCTGAAGGCGTGCTGTCCGTCGTTCCTGCTGGACGTGAATCGGCAGAACACCTGGTGACACACCCCGGCGTCGACAAGATCAGTTTCACCGGATCAACCCTGGCCGGTCGCCGCATCGCAGAGTTGTGCGGCGCCCAATTGAAGCGCTGCACGCTTGAACTCGGTGGAAAGTCAGCGGCCATCTTGCTCGACGATGTCGACGTGGCGTCGACGATTCCTCGAGTCGCTCCACTTGCATTGCTGAATGCAGGACAAATTTGCGTGGCACAAACCAGAGTGCTGGCGCCTCGTAGTCGCTACGACGAAGTCGTTGACGCACTCACACAAAACGTGGCTGAGTCATGGTCGGTGGGCGATCCCCTGGATCCCACGAATCGGGTCGGACCCCTCGTGGCGGAACGCCAGCGTGAACGAGTCCTCGGTTTCATCGAGCAAGGCCGAGCTGAAGGCGCTCGAGTCACGGTGGGTGGTGGACGACCGGCAGGCCTTGAGAAGGGCTGGTACGTCGAACCAACGGTCTTTGCGGACGTCGACAATTCGATGAGCATTGCTCGAGAGGAAATCTTTGGTCCCGTGATCTCTGTGATCCCTTATGACACCGAGGACGAGGCTGTCGCCATTGCAAATGACTCTGATTACGGCCTATGTGGATCAGTGTTTACCGCCGACAATGACCGAGGACTTGGCGTTGCTCGCCGAGTGCGCACCGGCACCTACATGGTCAATTCCTTCCGCTCCTTCGACATCGGAGCGCCCTTTGGTGGTTACAAGCAATCAGGCTTGGGTCGTGAACTCGGACCTGAAGGACTCGAGGGATTTTTGGAAATCAAATCAATCGCGCTGCCAAAGGGATACACCCCATCGATGTAGCGTTTCGAGCAAACGCTGGGCGCTACATCCCCAAGTAGGGGGTGTTCGACATCAAGACGTGGCATTGTCGACTGAGCGAGGCGACGAGCAAGGATTCAGGAACGCGGTCGGCTTCTTGAATAGTGGTCATCAGGGTGTTGTAGCTGCCATCAGACGAGGTGGCTGAAGCGGCAAAAGGTAATGCCGCAAGCAACTGCGACTGTGCCTTGGCCGTCAAGGCCGCCACGTCAGCCGCAGACAGGCCCGGAGCCGAAGCTGACTTCAGTGTGGCCAGAGACGTTTCGATGTGGCCACAGGCCGTACGGGCTTCTCCGAGTGCGGCACTTGAGCCACAGGCACTGAGGCCCAAAGCGCTCAGGAGGAGGACGCCGGCGAGCGACAGACGCCAATGACGAGTCACGCGAGCCATTGCTCTGCCGAGTCGAGGAGAAAGTGGCTGACTGCGCCACAACGATCAAAGACGTCGCAGAGCAATTCTTCGCCACGAAGCACTCGAGTGAGTGAGACGGGTCGACGAGCCACGATCGAGAGACGGCGCTCGGGGGCATCCGTTGCCGAGGCGAAGGAGTCAATGGCCGAAACTTCGAGCGGCAACTCGAGCTCGCCGATCCCGGCCAGGTCAATGGCCAATCGGAGAAGATCTGGACCATGCGGCAGAGGGGGGAGTCCCCACGTAAACGTCAGAGGAAAGTGAAACTCGTCTGGGGGATCCTCTTCGTCGCCGAGACCGATAAGAGCATCCTCAAAACTCAAGAGCACTCGAGGGTCAACGTCGAGAGCGAGATGGAGATCCAAAGGGCCACCGCAGCCGTCTTCGGGGTGGAGGTCAACTTCCCAAACCTGACGTAACGAGTATGTTTCGACGAAGTGGCGTTCGTCGTGCACGTGAAAGCCGTGATCGACCGAATGGTCCTTGATTTCGGCAACATATCCTGCGACATCGATGGCAGCCACAAGGCTGACCTTAGTGGCCCAATTGCGTGACTAGGTTCTCAGTCGTGGACGCAGTCACACTTCAACCCGTTCTTCGAGACGCCGCGGCCGCTGTTCGGGGTGCATTGGCATCCTTTGATGGCCACGGTCTCTCGGGGAAGCGGGCGACGCAATATGAACTTGACCTTGTTGCCGATGCTGCCGTCTGCGACGTGTTGTTCGAGGCGGGCCTCTCCGTGTTTTCTGAAGAGAGCGGGCTTCGTGGCACAGGAGAACTCCTCGCTGTCGTTGACCCTGTTGACGGCTCAACGAATGCAGATCGCGGCATTCCATTTTGCTGTGTCTCCATTTGTGTTCTCGACGAACACGGTCCCCTCGTGGGCCTCGTTGAGAGCTTGCCGACAGGGGTTGTCTACGAAGCGGTTCGTTCGCGTGGAGCGACACGAAATGGTGCAGTGATTACCACCTCCAAGGCAACTGTGGAGGAGGGCTGCATCATGGGGATAAATGGCGTGCTGACGCAACGTCCTCCATGGGCTCAAGTCAGAACTATGGGAGCAGCTGCCCTCGAGATGTGTTTGGTTGCTGAAGGTGCACTTGATGGCTACATCCAAGTTGGGGGAGCTGCCATTCATCCTTGGGATTATCTCGCCGCACTGTTAATCGTTGAAGAGGCCGGAGGCGCTGTCCGTTCAGCAGATGGCGACGAACTGGTCATTCGCATCGCTGCACCACGACGGCCGGTGGTTGCAGCAAGCGAGGAACTCGCTGATCTGCTCCTTGCTCGCCTGCCGCTGTGAGGAACGCACCACCGGGTGTCGCCGAGAGCGTAACCTTGGGGCTTCCAAGTGAGGGCGCTTAGCTCAGTTGGTTAGAGCAACTGGTTTACACCCAGTAGGTCGGGGGTTCGAGTCCCTCAGCGCCCACCAGCATGTTTTGGGATGGCCCGAGGTAGGCCTTCTCTGGAAGCACGAGAACCTGAAATCACAGATGTAAGCACCGGCGGTCTCAGGAAAAATTCTTAGGTGTCCATAGCGTGGCCAAAACCGGGAGAGCAACGTTCGCCCTTTAGCTCTCACTACACCGCCATTTCGCTTGACGAGTAGTTTGATGTGAGTGCACGAACGTCTGGTGAAGTTCGTCGTTAGCGTCTTCGGATTTCTTGGTTTTCGCGCCCTTGTTGCAGTGGGCGCAGTCATCGGAGGGAGTTGTCTTTGGCCCGGAGGTGTCGCCGGAGCTGCAACATTTAGTGGCTGTGGCGGGCGAGCTTCCGCGTTTCTTACGGGGACCAACCAACACAGCATTATTTGGGGCGGCTCGTGGCCCTCTGGTGGGGTGAGCACGCTTTTCCGCGGACGCGATGGAGACAAGGTGCAAGTAGCGACCACAAGAAGTGATGTGGGAGACAATCACTTTTATCCGAGTGACAAATTTGAAGGTGGTTATTGGACCATCCAAGTGTCACTCCCCACACAAGGTGCATGTTTGTCGGGTTGGGTGCTTATTTATTCGGGATATTGGCATGGCGCTAATAATCCCTATGAGGATTTGGCAGGATTTCTCGGACAAGCTGACCGACTTCACTGATCAACTCATGCTTCTGCTGCACTGATTTGACCCTAGGAAAGATGCCAGTGAGTGCAGCAATAGTTCTGATCAAGATGGATGCAACCCGTGCTGCAACCACGAGTTCCCTCGCAATCTCAAAAGAGCTCCATCATCGATTGCCCCCACGTACTTGGTAGCGACCTTTTGCCACAAAGGAAGAAAACCCTTCCGCTACAGTGCGGTTCCAAGATGAAGCGAGTGCCGCATTTCAGGAGTCTCTGGAAGTTAAGGGCCACTTATCTCTCAATTGTCGTCGTGCTGCTCGGAGCCCTTCTGCTCGTTCCTCCGCAATCCTCGGCGTCGTTGCCGTCGTATGTCCCACTTGCCACAACGCAAGTGGGGAGCGAGCCATTTGGTATTGCTCTCGCTCCCAACGGACTGCTCTGGGTAACCAATGAGAACTCTCACGTGGCAGGTAACAACGGCCCAGTCTCAATTCTGGACCCCACACTGCTACCCGCGTCAGTCATTGGCTCAGTTGCTGTGGGGCCGAACCCTATTGGCATTGCGGTCTCCCCAGATGGCTCGCACGTGTGGGTGGCCAACAATGGGGCATCAAATGACACAGTCTCAGAAATCATGACTGCCACGACACCGCCAACGGTTGTGGCGACCGTCGCGGTCGGCTCCCATCCCTTATTCGTAGCGGTGAGTCCCGATGGCTCAGCAGTCTGGGTTACGAACAAATCATCGAATAGCGTTTCGGAAATTTCAACGACAACGACGCCCCCGACTGTGGTTGCCACCGTTGGTGTAGGTAACGCTCCAACCGGGATAGCCGTGAGTCCCAATGGCACTGACGTCTTCGTGACCAATAGTCAAGACGGCACTATTTCTGAAATTGATGCGACGAGTACGCCTCCGACGGTCATCCATACCATCTCGCTTGGGTCTCTTTCGGGCCCGACGGCTCTTGCGGTGAGTGCCAACGGCACTGAGCTCTGGGCGGCTGACACCGCAACAAACGACGTCTCAGAAGTTGACTTGACCCAGGCGACGCCTGCCGTCGTCGGCACTGTGGCAGTCGGCACGACGCCGACGGCAGTGAGTGTCGACGAAGCCACAGGAGATCTCTGGGTTGCCAACACTGCAAGTGGCACACTCTCTGAGGTCGCGGCAGGGTCACCTTCCCCCTCGGTAGTCGATACGGTCTCTTTGGGCCTTGAGAGCACGCCAACAGGACTCGCCATTGGAAACGGCGGAACTGCCATTTGGGTGACGAATTATGCGGCAGGCACAGTGACCGAAGTTGGTTCGCCGACTGTTCCTGGTCCGCCACGCGACGTGACAGTACAAACCGAACCGGGATCCGCAACGGTTTCATGGAATCCGCCTGCGTGGACCGGTGGCTTGAGTTTGCACTACATCGCTACTGCGGAGCCCAGTGGCCTCTCGTGCACAACAGAGACCACGACGTGTTCGATTTCTTCGCTCCCAAATGGATCGTCCTCGATCAGCGTGACTGCGTGGAATGCGCAAGGCTCATCGATTGCTTCTGACTCTATTTCGGTGATGATCTCGGGACTTGCCACGACGGGAGCGGGAGTGTGGCTCTCTGCTTGGCTTGGAGCGCTGCTCATTGCCCTCGGAGGTAGCAGCAGCTGGCTCACGAAGCAACGGCGCCACGCGAGACGACATGCCGCGTAGCCCTCTGAAGATGCAACCCTGAGGGGCTTCGAGTCAGTACGCGGGAAAGAAACATCGCTCCGGCTCGGCACACAAGATGAGCTATGGCGCTCACGAAATCTGCTCCAACGAGTTCGCCTGAGAGTTGCGGTGATTACGACTTGTGAGCTCGACTCGAAGCTCCTGGCCGCAGGGCATTACGGACATTCCAGCGAAGTGCACCAACAAAGTCACGAACTTGTTCCGACTTCGTAAAGTCCTCCTTCTTGGCAGCTGCGGTGACCGCAGCCTCGAAGTCGTTGTTCGCCCGGAGGAGTTCGATCGAGAAATCGCGGTGCATCGGTCCATTGACGCGGTAGCCAAAGTCCCGATACCAGCGAGGCATCAATGGTTTATAGAGCCGAATGCGCTCGTGTAACCCGCTCGAATGCGACATCGGATTTTTGTGGCGGGCAAGAATGTACTCAGGCAGGACGTCGGCAAAGGCTTGTCGGAGAATCCACTTCTCGTAGCCATCGCGAACTTTGAGGTCAAGAGGGATTCTCATCGACAGCAGCAACATGTCGAGGTCGAGGTAGGGAACTCGAGATTCGACACACTGGCCCATCGAGGTTCGATCGACTCGCTGAAGTTCAGTTTGCGAAAGTTGACGGATCTTGTGAAGAAACAGACGACGAGCCGTGTTCCGATCAATATCGCGATACATGTCGTAGCCGCCGAAGAGTTCATCCGAGCCATCGCCGACGAGCACCACTTTGATGCCTTCCTTTGCCACGGCCCGGAAGATTTCCATGGAGACGACGGCGTTGATGACGTCGCCGTACTCGGCAGCTTCACTGACTCGAAGCGCCTCTTTTACTTGGCGTCGACCGATTTTGTGCGGTTCGATTTCAACGACGACGTGTCGGATGCCAAGATCGGCGGTGAGTCGACGAGCAAATTCGAGGTCTTCGCTACCTGGACTCCCGACAGTAAAAGCGACGACATCAGGATGCAGTCGAGCAACTTCGGTCGCGACGATGGAGGAATCAAGTCCGCCCGAAAGAATCACGCCAACTGGAAGGTCAGTGTCAACCCGACGAGCAATGGCGGCGCGAAGCGTTGTCGCCACTTTTTGTTTTGCCTCGTCAACCTCTGTAATTTCAGCTTCTCCTTCACCGAGGCGCAAAAGATCGAGATAGGCGGCAAGTTCTGGTTCTTGTCCAGAGCGAATCGTGCCGCAGTGCCCAGGGGGCACCTCGAAGAGTGGCACCTGGAGATGCTGCAATGCCTTCACCTCAGAGGCAAGCGCCGTCTGTGTTGGACTTTGAGCGAGATAGAGCGGCTTGATGCCTGCAGGATCGCGAGCGACAAAGACACTGTCGTCTTCCGCGTCGAAGAGAGCGAAGGCAAATTCTCCTCGAAATCGGAGGAGGGCTTCTTGTCCCCAAGCAAGCACTGCCTCAAGAACGACTTCGGTATCTGAAGAACTCCGAAAATCGCGTCCCAAGTGATGAAGTTCTTCACGCAGTTTATCGTGATTGAAGATTTCGCCGTTGTAACAAAGAGCAAACCGACCCGATGCGTCGTACCAAGGCTGGAAAGCACGCTCTCGGTCGACAATCTTGAGACGAGAGGTGGCGAGGAGCGCGCTGTGCGTCGCTGAGACCTCGAGTGACTCACCTCGTTGCTCGATCCCCTGCGTCATGAGCTCAAAGGCGACTTCGTTCTCTCTGGTGATGGGGTTGGCGAGAAGAAGAGCTATGCCGCACATAGAGAGACCTAGTTGCTTGCGTGCTCATAGCGAGCAACGCTTGAAGGGTTGAGGCAAATGTGCCAGGCCCGACCTTCATCAATCACGTTGAGAATCCCTTGCTCGAGATAGTCGAGGAGCAAGGTTTTGAGAATGTCGCCGGCGCCGAACTGGTCGAACCACGACACCTCAATGTCAGCAGCCCATCCTCGACAATGCGCAGAGGGGTTCAAGGCACTGAAACCGAGCGAGCGAAGATGGTCTTGGTATTCGACCGATCGTGTGATTGACGTCACCCAGATTGGCGGCGTCCCCTCAGGAGTTCTTCGTGCTGCCTCACGAGCGAGTTCATTGAGAACGCCAATCATGGCTGGACGAACGCGGGTGAAGGAGAGACCTGGGCCCTTGGGTTGACGCCGGGGAAAGAGACGCTGGCGGAGAAAGTCGCGACCGCGGCCAAAAAGCGAGCGAGGAGCCACGCCAAAGCCAAAATGAATGCGTCCAGCTTTGCGCTCTTCTCGCAGGTCGACCAGGGAAGTGTCCTGAGCAATTTGGACGGCGGTTTCAAGATCGCTGGCATCATCCCACCAGAGAAGGTCGAGATTTTGGAGCAAGAGGATCCGAACCATCCCTGCCGGCGTTGCAGCATTCGACGCCGGCGAGGCGACAAATCGACGGAACACCTCAATTGATTGGCGCACGAGCCGGTCAGGGCCACCGTGCAACTGAGCAAGACAATGTAACGGTTCGTGGTCAAGCGACGCTCTCAGGAGCGCCTCAATTGACTCGTCACTCAAAAGAGGTCCCTGCGCTTCAAGCTCTCGTGCAAGGTCGTCAATCGCGCTGCGTCGAACCAAGAGGAGCTTGGCCGGATCGAGATCGCGAGCGGCGTTATGCATCGCTAGACGCTAACACTGCCGCCGAAGCCAAGGGAGGGTGACGATGAACCTCATGATTCTCAGCCAATTGAAAAGTATTCACTCAGTCGTGACTGCGGAATTCTGCCCTTCCATGACCGAGGCACACGGTGTCTCCTTGTCGTGCTTCGAAGACCACGACATGGGTCCCATTCTCTGTAGTTCCAACGTCAGCTACTTCTACAAGCAGTTCTTGGCCGAGCACGACGGGAGCCGAAAAGCGCACAGCGAGGCGCCGGAGGTGATCAGGATTGCCGTCGCCGGCAATTCTCATAACTGCACCGACTGCTGTTGCCAGTGAGCACATGCCTTGAAGAATGACGCCCGGATACCCTTCAGCCTTGGCAATTTCTTCATCAAGCGAATGCCCCGCGGGATCGCCGGCAGCCTCATAGTAGATGCGTCCCTGCTCTTTGGGTAAGAAGAACGTTTCTGTGCCGATGATGTGATCACGGGCGCTTTCTGGATATCGATGGTCGGGGAGCGGTGGACCTCCGACGGCGTCGGTCGTCGACTTCAGGGCCATGGAGGACCAGAGATGTTCGACGAGCAACGTGTCATCGAGATCACGAACCTGCATGGACTGCGTGACCATGGCCCCAGCTTTATTGACGGTCACGGTGCGTACTCGCGCATCCCAGCGGAGTTTTTGGCCTGGCTTTAACGGCGCATGAAAATAGACATCGTGCTCTGCGTGAATGCCACGGAGTCCATTGGTCTGACCGCTGATCGCTCCGTTGTCTACGGCTCGCACCATATTTTCGTTCAGTGAAGGCAGAACTAAAACGGCTGAATACAGTGGAGGGACGGCTCGGCCTTCAAGATACGCGGGCATCGCGTCATTCGTCGCACGAGCAAATGAGATAACGGCTTCGGGGTCAATCTCGCCTTCGTAGGTTTCATAGACCTCGTCGAAGTGGATTGTGGGGGCAGGACGCTGCTCACTCATTTCTTGAAGGTCTCCGTTCTGGCATGCAAGGGGGGTTTCCCTCTACTTTGCCACTCCACGCAGAGAGAACTCCAACCGAGAGTGCAACAGGGAAGTGGCCTACTCGCTGCTTCGAAGAGGCAAGTCTCGACGTCGCGCCCATTTGCCAATTAAGTCGTCATAGAGGCCTTGATCAATCAAGCTGTCTTTGTTGTCAAAGGCAAAGGCTTCTTCGGGCAAATCACCATGCTCCATCAAGTGGGCAGCCCACTTTTGGTGAACTGTGGCTGCCGATGCCACCCCCCAGCCAGTGGCGAGACTGATCGTCACGCCGGGCTTCAACGAGCCATAGGCGCCGATGGGAATGGTCAGGTGCTCGCGCAGTGCCGCAATCTGAGTTTCCTCGGCGAAGGTGGGTAAGAACACATCGGCGCCTGCTTCTTCGTAGGCCAGTCCACGAGCAAGCGCTTCATCGAAGGAGTTCGTGCCGCCGCCTCCCTCATGGTAAAACTCGTCGCAGCGCGCAATGATGATGAAGTCAGGATCCGTTCGGGCACTCACTGCCGCTTCGATCTTTTCTTGCATCTGCTCGATAGGCATTAACGCCCCCTCCCACGCAGAGTGCTTGGGGGTGACCTCGTCTTCCATGTGAATGCCTGCAACGCCAACCCGCTCGTAGCGACGAATGGAGCGATACACGTCCGCAACTGTGTCGCCCGGACCATCAGCATCGATGATGAGCGGAATTGAAATTGCTTCTGCAACACGGCCCGCTTGTTCGATCGCCTCAGTCGGTGTGTAAATCCCGTTGTCAGGAATCGCATAGTGCATCATCGAAGTGGCGTGGCCGCCCATGTAGGCGGCTCGAAATCCAGCTTGTTCCACAATGCGGCCAGTGAGCGCGCTGTAGCAGTCTGCTGCGAGAAATGGCTCACCTGACTCGAGCAGAGCTCGAAGAGCGGTCGTCGGTCGTGTCATAAATGCCCCCATGAAGATCAGTCGTAGTGGGGCTGATCGTACAGATCACAGGCAGATCGTGCCGTCTGTCATGACGAGGTGGTGGTGCCACCTGGCTTTTGAGCATCAAGTTCGGCGAGTTGCGCCGTGAGATTTGCAATCATTTGATCGATGTCGCCGCGCCAGTTGGCCATGGCGAGGTCGATGTGAAAATCCACCCATCCAGCAACCTCGGCGCCATAGACGATGACGATGGGATGTTGTCGATTACTCACCGACATCGTCAGCACACCTTTTTGGTCGTCGCGGGTCATCCCTACCAACTTGTCGTAGCGAACTTCACGTGTCTGTGTGTTGGACAAAAAGCAGATGCGCTGGTTTGTCATGTACAAAGTTCCCGTAGCGATCGCCGTTGGCTCCGGAGTTCCCTGAACATAATGTCCTCTCGTCGCTCCTACTCGGTAGCGAATGGCGTGGCCGCCAAGAGAACCAATAGGGATGGAAACTCCGGCGTTGCCCGAGACGAAGTGTCCGGCACCTTTGCGTTCTTCAATGAGTGAACAATTCGTGAGAACCCCGAAACTCAGCTCACCCCGATGACCAACGAGTCCATCGGGAACGGCTCCCGGGCTTTTTGCTGATTCAAGAAGGGAAGCGAGGTTGTCGCGGTGGGCTTGCCACTCCCGGAGCGCTGCAGCTGCGTGTGCTGCCTGCTGCTTTGCTTCTTTCTCCGCTTGGGCCGCTTGGAGCCGAGCCTTGAATGCGTCAAACACCGTTCTCCTCCTCAGAATTTTCCGATAGAGCGAGGCTAGCCAGTACCTGTGACTCGGGGAGGATCCCAGGCAGAGGTGGCTTGTGTCATGCTCGGGAGCGTGTCCAACTTCGCGTACCGATGGCCCGTGTGAAACCCGCTGCTCGCCTTCGTGACGCGATTACTGGGCCAGTCCTCGTTGTCACGCTTATCGCAATCGCTGCGGGGTATGGCCAATTTGGCGCAGTTGCTGCTCTCGGTGATGTGGCAAAAGCATTCGGTCATGTCGTCCACGGCACCTCGGTAACGGAGGAAGCGGGACTTTCGGGAACCATTCTTGGCATCGGACTCGCCGTCTTGCGCTTGGCATCCATCCTCGGGCTTCCTCTTGCAGCCCTTGGTGATAGGTGGGGCAGGCACAGAACCTTGCTTGCCTGGACCATGATCGGACTCCTTGCAACCATTGCCGCGGCGGTGTCTCCGTCATATTGGTGGTTCGTTGCTATTTTCGCCGTCGGTCGTCCTTTCCTTTCTGCGTCCGCGGCTCTCACCCAAGTAGTGGTCGCCGAATTATCTCGACCGGAACGTCGTGCTACCGCGCTCGCCTTTGTGACCGGTGGCTACGGCCTCGGTGCGGGTATTAATGCGTTGGCGCACTCGGCCCTTCGAGGTTCAGTGAGTTTTCGAATCTTGTTTGTGACCGCAGTCATTCCGCTGATGTTGGTCGCCGCACTGCGGAACAAGTTTCCAGAACCAATGCGGAGTGCAGCCGTTGAAGAAGGTATGAAGCACCGCCTTGGCTCGGTTGGCAAAGGTCTGACCTCACGACTCTTAGAAGTTCTGGCATTGGTGTTTGTCACCTCAATGGTTTCTGCACCTGCTTCAAGTTTCGTTTTTCTCTATGCAGAAAACGTCACCCATCTCCAAAAGGGCGTGGAATCAGCCATGATCACCGGCGCAGCACTTGTGGGCATTGTCGGACTCTTGTTCGGTCGACGGGTGGCTGACACATGGGGACGAAAGCCAGCGGTTGGTTTTGGCATCGCGGCAGTTTCCCTGTCGTCTCTCGTTCTTTATGCCGGAGGAAAGTCTCTCGTCGTCGTTGGCTATTTGCTCGGCATCGCAGCGACGGGATTCTTGGCGCCTGGGGGAACTGCATTAAGTAATGAGCTATTCCCAACGTCAGTTCGGGCGTCTGTTGCGGGCTGGGGCATCGCAGCTTCCGTCCTTGGCGCGGTGATTGGCCTTATCGCTTTTGGTGCGGTCGCTGATTCATCTGGATCGTTTGAAGTTGCTGCGCTGGTCACGTTTCTTCCCACCATTCCCGCACTTGTCCTCCTTCGTCGACTTCCTGAGCCGCTCGGATCAGAGCTTTCCGGAACCTTGGGAGCAGAGGCGAACTCCTAAATCGGGCTACCGAAGTCGGAGTCGGGCGAGGATGGGTCGATGATCGCTGCCGCGTTCATCAACGGCGCGGCCGCCGAGGACCACAAGACGCCGATTCACAAAGAGGTGATCGAGTTGACTATGTGGTCGCCAAGAGGGCCAGGTGCGCTCCTTGACTGCTCGATGCAGATTGGGGAGTTGAAGAGAAACAGTAGGTCCCCACAGGTTCATATCCCCGCCAAAGATGATGGGCTTCCCTTGGTCCCTCAAGAGTTTGAGTTCTCGTCGCAGCCGCCGATAGTGACGAGTCCCCCCATGCGTCAGATGAGCCATGTGTGCGCACAAGACGATGACCTCGGTGCCGTCAATTTCCACAGCGACTGCCAAAATTTGGCGCACCACACGATCACGACGCAAGGGGCGAAGCGAGATCACGCTACTTGCGAGAACAGGAAATTTTGAAAGAACCGCTATGCCTAACGCCCCCTGGCTTGCGTTTCGATAGCGTTCCGAGGCAGCCAGTTTTGACTCTAAGGGTCGCTCGCTTTCTAGGTAGAGCGCGTGGTCGCCGTCGAATTTCGAGCGCCATCGGCCCCATGTTTTTGGCGCACGAGGATGTGGTCGAGCCCGGCGACCTCTCGCCATGATGGCTTCAAAGACCTGTGCTCCCGTAGCGACCGCAACTTCCTTCGCAATGCCAGGGCTTCCCTCGTCGGTCCAGGTTTCTTGGAGTAGCAAGATGTCGGCATGAAGAGCGGTGGCAGCTCCGACGGCGTCAAAAGGCCGCCCCCATGCGTCAACGCCGCCATGGAGGTTGAAACTTGCCACGGTGAAGTCCGTCGCCATGCTTCGAACCCTAGGGCCTCCCCATGCGTGCATGTGGCAGGCTTCGAAGTCATGGATTCTGAACGCACTCGAGTTCGCCGACTTCCCGAACTTGCTCGCTACGAGCGAGACGCCATCTATGCCATTTTGGACGCAACGACGTTGTGCCATGTCGGTGTCGTCCTCGACGGGAAAGCGCTGGTCTTGCCGACTTTGTTCGTCCGCCAGGGGGACACGCTGCTGCTTCACGGTTCAATATCAAGCCTGCTGCTGCGCTCGGCAGTGGCGCTCGACGAGATCTGCGTGACAGTGACGCTGCTTGATGGACTCGTCGTTGCTCGCTCGACGTTCAATTCTTCGGTTGCGTATCGATCGGCCGTGGTCTTCGGCTCAGCGAGACGCATTGATGATCCCGCAGAGCGGGAGTCAGCACTCACGGCGCTTATTGAAGGCATTCTCCCTGGGCGTAGCGCCGAGGTTCGACCGTCGAGCGCATCGGAGTTGCGTCGCACCGGCGTGGTCGCCGTCACCATCGAGGGAGCGTCGGCCAAAGTCAATGAAGGGCCTCCCCATGACGACGATGAGGATATTGCAGGCTCTGCGTGGGCTGGCGTGGTGCCGTTTCGTCTCGTCGTCGACCCTCCCATCCCGGCACCAGACGGTACCGTCGGCGAAGGGCGCATAGAAGTGCCGGCTTCTGTACGTCGGCTCGTTGGCTCATGAGCGATGCTCGTCTCGACGAGGTACTCGTCGAGCTCAATCAGATCATGCCTGTCGACGAACGAGAAGCGAGTTCACTCGTGCGCATGCTGGACGAAGCTCGACGCCTTGAGCACCCCTTCGATGAAGAAGCTGACCCAGTGCATTTCACTGCGTCGGGCTTTGTTATCGGTACCCGTGGAACCATCTTGCACTTACATCGCAAACTCCATATTTGGGTACAGCCCGGGGGCCACGTGGATGGTGGAGAAAATCCAGCCGAGGCCGCACGCCGAGAAACAGAAGAAGAAACGGGGCTCCAAACGGTGCACCCGCCAGGTGGCCCGGTCCTTCTCCACGTAGATTGCCATCCGGGTCCTCGAGACCACACGCACCTTGATCTTCGCTACGTCCTGCTTTGTGGCAACCAGGACCCTCAACCCCCGCCTGGGGAAAGCCAGGACGTGCGCTGGTATTCCTTTGAAGAGGCAGTGCAACGTTGCGAACCAGGACTTCGAGCCGGACTTGCACGCCTCGGAGAGCTCTGGGGGTCAGCTCCTTCTTCGTGGCGTGAGAAGGTGGAGGAACTGAATGGGGAGGCGCGCTAAATGGCACTCGGCTACGAAAAACTCATCGAACTCGCAGATCTTGACACTGACGTCCTCACAATGGAGCGCAGCCGCGGCGCACTTCCGGCTCGAGTGGCACTCGACGCATTGCGCGAAGAATTTGCAGGCCTTGAGCGGGCACGTCAGTTGCTTGAACCAGAGCGCGCGCCGCTGAGCGAGGCGCTCAGTGCGCTCGAGCAAGAAGTGGCGCAGCTCTCAGAGCGAAAGAGCCATATTGAAGCGCGACTTTCTTCAGCAACGGGCGGTGGGAAAGAACTCGAAGCCATGCACACGGAAGCTCGCCATTTGAGCGAGAGAATGTCAGCGCTCGAGGAGCAAGAGCTCGAACTGATGGAACAGTTAGAGCCCCTCGAGGAGCGGCTCGCAGCGCTGCGCGCTGAAGGCGCTCCTATGGTGCATCGTCGTGACGAGTTGCTCACGCAACTCGCGCAAGAAGAGGCGGCTCTCGACGTCGCTCTCTCGGAGCGCCGTGCGCAACGAGAGCAGCTCGTCGGCGAAATTGACCCTTCACTGCTCGCACGCTACGAAAAAATTGCTCAACGCGAGGGCACGGGAGCGGCTCGGCTTGAACATGGAACCTGTGCTGGCTGCCACCTCTCGCTCCCCGCAGCAGAACTCGACCGACTTCGTCATCTCGACATCGCAGAACTCTCAACCTGCGAGCAATGCGAGCGTTTGTTGTTTCGCCCTGACCAGCTTGCGTCCTAGGAGTTGTCTCAATGTTGATTTTGATTCGCCATGGTGAATCCACCCTGAACGCGGCAGGCCTTTTGGCCGGCCGCGTTGATGCAGACCTGACAGAAAATGGCGAGAAGCAGGCTCGCGCCACAGGCGCAGTTCTTGGCACTGTGGCCGAATTGAGAGCGAGTTCGCTTCGTCGAGCACAGCGAACGGCCCACTTGCTCGGGACCGAACAGACGCCAGAAATTGATGATCGCTTCATTGAAGTCGACTATGGGGTGGTAGATGGAACGCCTCTCGGCGACGTTGCACCGTCGCTTTGGGAGAGATGGTTAGCCGATGCATCGTTTGCTCCTGAAGGAGGAGAGAGTCTCAGAGATTTGCAAGCTCGCATTGCTCCTGCGATGGAAGAGTTTTTCGCGCCAGACGGTCTCGCCCGGAGTGAAGAGGGGGACCTTGTGATCGTCTCGCACGTGTCGCCGATCAAGGCAGCGGTAGCGTGGACCTTGCACGTTGACCCCCTGGTGGCATGGCGGATGCGTGTATCGAATGCATCAATTACTCGTATAGACATGGGTCCTCGCGGCCCACATTTGTTGAGTTTCAATGAGACCGTGCCGTGGTGACGAATTCGAGGAAGGAAGCGAGAGAATGAGCGAGCCCCAAAGCGACCAAGATGAGCGCAGGGAGCCAATTTCGTGGTTGAGCGATGAGATCGCTGAACCTGTCAATACTCGAGCGATCACGATGAGCTGTTATCCCGACGGGGACCTTCTCGAAGTCGTTGGTCGCTTGACGGATACTCGAAGTCAGGCCACGCAACTCGGTCCTGACGGCATCATGCACGACATGGAACTTCGACTCAAGGTCGATCGAAGCGATTTCACGATCATCGCAGTTCGTGCACAACTCTTTGCTCATCCTCACGAAGATTGCAGGGACATCGAGGGAGCGTTTCAGCAGATTGTTGGCCTCTCAGTGATGCGGGGCTACACAAAAAATGTCCAGGAACTTTTGGGTCGCGAACGTGGGTGCAGCCACCTCGAATTTTTGGCACGAGCGATGGGACCTGTTGTCATTCAAGGGGCGACGTCACTTGCCGCTCAAGCGCGCCTCGAAGCCGGGGACGTCGACGCTGACCACGTCCCTGGTCCCTGGATGAAGAACACCTGTCACATTTGGGCCGAGAACGGGCCAGCGGAAGTGAAGCTCAAACTTGGGTGGCGTCCGGGGTCGATCTATCCAGTGCCACGCGTTGAAAAGTTGCGCGAGATCTTGTCGGAAACTGACGGCGACTAAGTCGAGCGTTGCGGCCACAGGAGATGCACTTGCGGTCGCCCGTCTGGAGCGGTGCTCACAAACGGGCGACCCTCAAGTGCCTGGCCCCCCCTGCCATTGCTGAGAACCCTAGGGTCCAAATGTGCAATGGTGCAAGATGAGAACACGGTAAAACGAAAATTCCGAAGGCAACGCCCTCGTGCGTTATTTCACAAGCAAAAAAGGGAGCACAAAATGCAAATGCGACGATTGGGAGCCGCCGGCCTTGAAGTCTCAGCCTTGGGCCTTGGATGCATGGGAATGAGTGATTTCTACGCCGGTCGAGACGATGCCGAATCGATCGCCACGATTCATGCGGCGCTCGATGCGGGTGTGAATTTTCTCGATACTGCGGATATGTATGGACCGTTTACGAACGAGCGCCTTGTCGGACAGGCCATTCAGGGCCGACGAGATGAGGTCGTCCTTGCAACCAAATTTGCCAATATGCGCGATGAGTCCGGGGCATTTCTGGGCGTGAACGGCCGACCTGAATATGTCGTCGCCTCGTGCGACGCATCACTCGAGCGCCTCGGCGTCGACACGATCGATCTCTACTACCAGCACCGCGTCGACAAGTCCGTGCCGATCGAAGAAACGATCGGGGCCATGGCATCACTCGTTGAAGCTGGCAAGGTTCGCTTCCTCGGTATGTCAGAAGCTTCATCAGCGACTCTTGAGCGCGCCAACAAGGTGCACCCAATAACTGCGCTCCAGACCGAGTACTCCTTGTTCACACGCGATGTTGAAGATGACATTCTCGCCACGTGTCGTCGTCTCGGCATTGGTTTCGTTCCTTACAGCCCCTTGGGTCGCGGCATTCTCACCGGAGCCTTCCAGTCGATCGATGATTTGCCTGCTGACGACTATCGCCGCATGAGCCCTCGCTACAGCGAAGAGAACTTTGCTGCCAACGCAGCGCTGGCTGCCAACGTGGTGGCACTCGCAGAGGCACGTGGTGTGACCGCAGCACAGCTCGCTCTGGCGTGGGTGTTGGCTCAAGGTGACGACATTGTCCCTATCCCTGGAACGAAGCGTCGGAAGTATTTGGCAGAAAACCTTGCGGCTCTCGACATCGAGTTGAGTCCCGAAGAGTGTGCGGCACTCGAGGCCGCAGTGCCGAAGGGTGCCGTCAGCGGACTGCGTTACGCCGAAGCGCAGATGGCGAATCTCAACGTCTAAAACGCGCTCGCTTGAAGTTCGGCAACCGTTGCCGCATCAAGCAAATGGACGCAACCATTTTCGAGAAAATAGACCCGGTCAAAGCCTTCGGTTTGCGTGACGTGGTGGGTGAGGAGGAGCACGCTTGCCCCTGCGGTGCTGGCCAGACAGCGGCGGAGCACGTCGTCGGCCTGCTCGGCGTCAAGGCCTGCCGTTGGCTCATCGAGAAGGAATAACTGGGGGCGGCGGAGCAAGAGTCGTGCAAGAGCGAGTCTGCGTTGCTGCCCGCCCGAAAGTGACGCGCCAGCTTCAGCAATGCGCACCTCAAGGCCGTCTTCTGCGAAGTCGGCAAGATCAACCGTCTCGAGCACGTCGAGAAGTTGGGCGTCGCTGGCGAGAGGGTCACCAAGGCGAAGTGCATCGCCAAGTGTCCCGCCAAAGAGTTGCGGCGACTGATCAAGCAAAGCGATGTGTTCTCGGACCTGATCGCTCGAAAAGTCACTCAGTGAACAGCCGCCAATCGTGATCGACCCAGCCGTGGGTGTGAGAAAGCGCAGCAACAAATGACACAGCGTTGATTTGCCCGCACCCGACGCGCCAAGAAGCGCAACGCGTTCACCAGGTGCAATTTCAAGGTCAACGTCGCTGAGCACGTCGGTGCCCCCGGCAAGAGCGGGTGCAGCGACGTGGTGGAGTACCAGAGTGGTGTCCTCGGGCCACGCACGAGGCTTCGTAGGTTCAGTGAAGGCGGGGCTCTGTGCCTCAAGCTCATCTAAACGATCTCCAGAGGCGGCAACTTCTGGAACGCGAAGGAAGGCAAGAATCACGCCCCCAAGGGGTTCGACTGCGGCGATGCTAAGAAGCGAGAGCCCCGCCACTTCCGCACTCGTCAGTGAGCCCTGATGATGAGCGCTGGCACAGAGCAGCGTCACTCCCACAATGGTGCCGCCGGCGAATAGTCCGGTCACGAGTGCGCCACAGGCCCGGCGACGTGCGGCGCGACGAGAGCGAATAGCGCGTTCTCGCTCGGCGTGGGCGACCGCATCAAGTGCTGTGTCAAGCGTCCCTGCCATGGTGAGTTCGGCTAACCCGTCGGTGAGATCGACGACCGCGGCAGTCACTGCCCCTCGCCAATACGCCTCTTCTGCTCCTTGGCTCGCAACTCCCTTGGTCAACACCGCGGCTGCACAGAAACTCAGCACAAGACCACACAAGAGTGCGAGCCCGGCCAGGGGAGCAAAGACCAGACTCACCACGACGCCCAGGAGGCCAGTGATAATGGCACTCAAGAGGGGCAAGGCAATACGAACGTAGATGTCATCGAGGGCGGTGACGTCTTCGAGTGTTCGGTCGAGCAGGTCGCCGCTGGCGGTGGTTGAGAGACTTCCGGGAAGTCGAAGTGAGAGGACGTCAAAAAGCCAGGTCCTCCAGCGCACCATTGAGCCCAGGGCGACTTGGTGTGTGACGAGCCGCTCTTCGTAGCGCAGGGGTGCGCGAAGGAACGCAACGAGTTCAATCACTATTAAGAGGGCGCCAAGTGCAGCAAGCCCACCGCCCCCGGCGGCCTTTCCAATGAGAAGCCCTGAGCCGCCAAAAAGGACAAGAGAACACGCCGCTGCGATGAGCGAGATGGCGATTGCGTTCATGAGTCGAGCACGCGTTGGCGCACTCCGTCGAGCCCAACGCAGCAAGGTCCGAAGTGTCATCGCCGTGGTTCCATTCGAAGTCGCATACTTCCCTGCTCCAAGAGCCCGGGCCTGTGGGTGACCTCGATAACGGCTCTCTGCGAGAGCCATGGTGCAAGGTTGTTGCGCAAGGTGGTGATGGTGAGTCCGTCCAAGTGGCTGGTGGGCTCGTCGAGAAGAACGACGGGACGATCTTGAAGAAGGGCGCGCGCTAGGCCGAGACGTTGTCGCTCACCGCCGCTTAAAGAGCGACCAGCCTCTGCGAGCAAATGCTCCAATCCATTTCGGTGCCCGCGCAGGAGATGGTCAAGACCAACCAACACAAGAAGGTCTTCGAGGTCTTCATCGCTCGCTCCTCTTGGATCATGGCCGAGCGTGAGATTGTCTCGAAGGCTGCGAGCAAAGATGTGTGGCACCTGGGGGACGTAGGAAATCTGAGAGCGCACCTCTCGCACGTCTCGCTCAGTTGCGGGTACGCCCCCGACGAGGAGTGATCCGGAACTTGGCGCAAGGAACCCGCAGAGAAGTCCGAGCAAGGTGCTTTTCCCGCAACCCGAGGGGCCGTCGACGATGAGATGCTCCCTCGAGCGAAGGGTGAAACTCACGGGTTGAAAGACGGCGGTCGGATAGCCCGCCGTCACGTGCTCCGCGACGAGGGGAAGTACCGAGCCCCCGACAGTTTCTCCTGACGGTTCCAGTGGCGGCGCGGCATCAAGGGCCGCGAAAATACTTGTGGCTGCCGCTCGACCCTCCGTGCTGGCATGGAATTCAGCCCCTGCTCGTCGCAAGGGGAGAAAGACCTCCGGTGCAATTAAGACAACAGCGAGGGCAGGAGCGAGGCTCATGGTCCCATGAAGCAAGCGCAGTCCCGCGAGCATGGCGACAAGTCCAACTCCGACCCCAGCCACAAACTCAAGGGCAGCCGAGGACAGCATCGCAGCGCGCAAGGTGGCGGCCAGGCTGGCGGCGACTGCCTCATTTGAGGCGATGACCTCGAGGCGAGCCTGATCGACTCGACCTAAGGACCGCAAAGTGGGGATGCCTCTCAGGAGTTCGAGAAAGCGAGCCGACATGGACGACAGTCGTTGCCACTGACGTGCACTCTCACTTGCTGCACGCCTGCCCAAGCGAATCATCAAGAAAGGGACGAGAAGGACGAGCGCAAGAGCAATGAGCGCTGAGGGCCAGTCCAGCACGCCAAGGAGAACGAGCGCCCCAAGAGGGGCGATGGCAGAGATAACTGCTGCGGGAAGGTAACGGCCAAAGTAGGGCTCCAACGCGCGCAGCCCTCGCGTCGCATCCAATGCCAAAGCCCCCGTGCGTTCGTTCACGAGAGCGACAGGTCCACGCGCCACCAAGGTCTTGAGCAATCTGGTTCGAAGCTCGGTGGTTACTGCTCCACCAGTTCGGGCAGCGAGTGCCTCACCCACGGCTCCGACAATGGCTCGGGCGCAGAGTGCTGCAAGAAAACCAAGCAGGATCGACGTCGGGAATGGTCCGCTTTGGAAACCCATCGCCCATGCCAAGAGGTGGGCAAGAAGGACAAGTTGGGCGAGCACTGCAGCAGTCGTGACCAGGCCGACCGCGACGCTCACCATGAGGGCGAGGCGGGCTGGACCAAGTTCTCGGAACAAACGTCGGTCGATCGACTCCTTGGCAGTGTCGCCAGTTGCCGGGTCGTTCACGAGTGAGGTCACGAAGAGAGGCTACCGAGCCCTGTGGGGCACGTCGTCAAGATGCGGGAGGGTTCGGGCTGGCCCGTCAAGCCAGTTGCGCAGTGCACGAGTCGCGCGCACGTCATCTTCGTTATAGGCAAGGAGGCGGGCTTGTGCCGCAAGAGCAGATGTGGCGTCCTGGCTCCTCGCTTCTTCGTACCAACCAATAGACGCCTCGCCACTCGGGTCCTCATCCCTCCAGGAGAAGCCGGCGAACCCCGCCAAAACTTTGAGCCCCAATGGGCCTTCGGTGAGGAGCTGGTCTTTTGCCAGTTGATGGAGGTCCACCCATTCCTCAGAGCGGAAAAAGTGCTCGAGCTCTTTGATCGAAGGCAGACCCCCACCACCAAGGCTGACCGCTCGTTTCATCTGCCCCTCTTCAGCGGCGCGCCAGAAGCAGTAGGCCTGGAACTGGAGTCCCGCCGCGGCGGCCTGAGCGCGTACGTCACTCAGCCACTTCCAAAATGCGCCGAAAATCTCAACTTCAGTCGCATCGTCAAGGGCATCAAAACTCACAAATGAGTGGTATCCCTCCTCAACAGCAAGCTTCGACAAGATGCCCGGCGATGGTGACGACACGTAGGCGCCCCAGAGATAGGTCGCATGTTCGTAACTCTCCATGTCGACATCAACTTCGATGTCTGCTCGACCGGCATCGAGTTCATCCCCGGGAACTTGGAGCAGGACGCCACCGCCGACGGTGGCACGAGCACGCCGGAGGAGCCGGCCGAGATCTCTAATTCTCCCAGCGAGCAAGAGCGACGTTTCATCGCAGGCAAGGAGGTCTCCTGCAGTGTCGAAGCCTGCTTGGACCAGATAACGACGAACGCCCATGCGTCGACCGACGACGTCAGCCAATGGCGTTTCTGCATCGTGTTCACGAGCAAGGTCAATGACCTGGGGCAGCGAGAGCGCAACGGTACTGAGTTGTTCACCAAGATCGATGAGACGCCGATCGAGGGCAGCGAGAGCGTTCCGAGTCGTCACCCCGGCGGAGCGGAGCGTGGCCAGGGTGTCACGAGATACCCACCGAACGAGGCTGATGTCGTCGGTTGCCGCCAGTTCGGCTTCGCAGATTTCGTTGAACTGGCAGGTCTCGCATTCTTTATGGAACCACGGAGTCACCGCTCGCGGCAGCGTTGGATCATCGTTTCGGGCCACGGTGTGGTCGGCAACGAGGAGCCGTTCTAAAAATCGGCGGTCATATTCTTGCAATGGCGTTCGTCGCTGTGAGCCACCCGTCATGTCGAGGTCAATCCACCACAGCGTGCCGGATCCGTCGATGACGCCTCCGAGAAGACCGTCGACTTGGCCTGCGCAGCCGAGCGCCTCGAGCATTCGGTAGTAGTGGGCAAGTTGCAGGGCATCATCAAACCACCCCGTCCCCTTGCGGAAGCGACGACCGTCCACGCCAGATGCAGCCTCAGGTCGAGGATTGTGGAGCGGGGAAGATTCGAGGCGACCATTCCCCTCGGTGGTCAATAGGTGCAGTTTGATTTCGATGGGCAGGTAACCGTCTGCGACACGAACGAGGAGATCAGGCCGCCCACTCCTGCGACCATCGAAATCTGACGGGAGCCACGAGCCGGCGATGAGGGGAGCCTTCGCGTTCAGTGCTGTCTTCGTGGCCTCTTGGGCTACATCTCGAGACCACTGCTCGATGACGAGCAGTTGGTCACCACAGAGCGCTTCGAGTTTCTCGAGCACCGCACGCTCATGAGAACGGCCCGCATCAATTCGGCGCTGCTCGGAGGACGTGGGCTCTCGCCGATCGATTCCCCTCAGCGAAAGGTCGAGCGAGTGCTGGAGGCGGACTTCACAACGAAGAGTCGCATAGGCATCCAGCAAAGGAGCGTGAGTTGTCGAGGGCTCCGTCACGACTCTCCATGCTAGGAGTTCACTGCCGAGTTCATGATCTGTTGGCACCTGCGACTCTGGACCGCAGCCAAAGAGGACACAGGGAAGCAGGACGCAGGGATTGTAGAGGGTGGCGGTGAGTCGGCCTATAGGCGGGGTTCTGTCCTCCCTCTGGGAATTGAGGGATGTGTGACCATCCATCTATGCAGTCCACCTGGGGATTGTCCGGTTTCCCGGACGGACGGGCCGTCCACATCCCGCATTCGACCTTGCTCCGAGTGGGGTTTACCATGCCAGTGAAGTCACCTCCACTGCGGTGCGCTCTTACCGCACCCTTTCACCCTTACCTGTGCAAGTTTCCTTGCCATCGGCGGTTTGCTTTCTGTGGCACTTTCCTGCAGGTCACCCTGACTCGCCGTTAACGAGCACTCTGCCCTATGGAGCCCCGACCTTCCTCAGAAGCAGCCCGAAAGCCACTCCCGCGGTCACCCAGCCGACTCACCACCACTCCTAGTCTGACAGCACAGGAGGCTTTCGGCCACCGAGCCCAGCAAAGGCGTAATTTGCGTCGTCGATCCTCAGTACCCTGTGAACTGTGACGACGGCGGAAAATTACGACGGGACAGAGGCGTCGGCGCAGTCGATCGCTGAGCTCTACGCCGAGATTGAAGACGTTTTATCTGCTGCGTTTCCTCGTTCTCGAGACCTCTGGGTCCGAGGCGAGATCCAAAAGATCTCAGACGGCTATGGCCACGCCTATATCGACGTGATCGATTCTGACTACAAAGGCGACAAAGGAGCACCCACACTCAAGGTCAAATGTTGGAAGGGCACCTGGGGCCCTCTCAAAGCATCACTCCGCCGAGAAGGAATTGAACTGCAGGCCGGCATGACGGTGGTCATGAAGGGCACGGTCGATTTCTACAAACCCCGTGCCGAGGTGGGCTTCATTATGAGCGCCGTCGATACTGATGCGCTGTTGGGGAGAATTGCTCGAGATCGCCAAGCTCTGATTGAAGCCCTCAAGAAAGAAGATCTTTTTGACGCACAACGACGACTTGTGGTGGCAGAAGTGCCGCTTGTGGTGGGTCTCGTAGGGAGCCCAGGAACAGAAGGGTTCAATGATTTTCTCGGACAACTCGAGCGATCGGGATTTTCTTTTACGGTGAGAGTCATTCGAGCCAGTGTGCAAGGAACCAACGCCCCACGTGAGGTGGCCCAAGCAATTGCCACGCTGGAAACGGAAAACCTAGATCTCATTTGTGTGGTGCGAGGTGGTGGTTCGAAAGCTGATTTGGCAGCATTTGATGCAGAGCCCATCGCGCGAGCCATAGCGAAGGCTCGAGTGCCCGTCTGGACAGGCATTGGCCATACGGGCGATGAGTCCATTGCTGATCTTGTCGCCAACGAACGTCACATCACGCCAACGGCATGTGGCGTCGCCGTCGTCTCTCAGGTCGCAAGTTTTTGGCACGACGTTGCCGAACGCGCTCGATTTCTTGGAGAACGAGCCGAGAGCCTCATGGACGAAGAGGCGGAGTCGCATCGAGCACTCCGCCACGTGATCCACGGTTCGGCACAAAGAATTGTCAGCGAGCAAACGCGAGAACTGGCCTACCTACGTCGGCAACTGATTGCGGCACCGAGTGCCACTTTGGCCGCAGCACGGGCAGCAAACCGACAACGCTCCCAACGGATCATCCCTGCAGCAAAAGCTCGACTTGCGATGGCCCAGGCGGAACTCGACGGCTATCGCCGCCTTCTCGGTGCCTTCGATCCGCAGCGGACCTTGGCACGGGGGTGGACCTTGACGATGGATGCGTCCGGGAGGATTGTCCGCTCTGCGAATGACCTTGCGGAAGGAGCAACCTTGCGCACCCGTATGGTTGACGGAGAAGTGACCTCCACGGTGACATCTCGTGAGATCACGAAGAAAGGATCATGATGACGAAAGCACAGGCGAAGGACGTCGCGGCCCTGTCCTATGCAGAGGCTTCTGCGGAACTCGACGACATTGTTTCGTTTTTCGATGGCGCAGAAGTCGACATCGATGAACTCGTCGCAAAGTTAGAGCGAGCAACTGCGCTCGTCGATGAGTTGGACAGGCGCCTCAAGGCAACGAAGATCCAAGTAGAAGAACTCGCCCCTCGACTTACGGCTGTGGCGGATGAAGACGACGTGACCATCGACCCCGACACAGGAGAGGTGCTGTGATGAATGAAAACCGCCTCTACTTTCGCCAACTCCTCGCCGGTCGAGACTTTGCGACCGACAACCAAATAGCACGTCAGATGGTGAACTTCGCGTACCTCATTGGTGATCGTGCAACAGGAGAAGCGGTGTTGGTTGACCCCGCCTACAACACACAAGATCTGCTTGATGTGCTTGCTCAAGATGACATGCGACCAGTTGGTGTGTTGGCAACGCACTACCACGCAGACCACATTGGAGGCGATCTCATGGGATATCCCATTCAGGGCATCGCACAGCTGCTTGACACCATCGATATCCCCATCCATGTTCAAGCCCAAGAAGTCGAGTGGATCGAACGAACGACCTCAGTGTCGTCACAGCTCGTTGCCCACAGTTCAGGTGACGTGCTTCGAGTTGGCGATGTTGAAGTCACCTTGATCCACACCCCTGGCCACACACCTGGATCGCAGTGTTTCTTCGTCGATGGTCGTCTCGTCTCTGGAGACACACTCTTCCTTGATGGCTGCGGGAGGACGGATTTGCCTGGCTCGAATCCCCAAGAGATGTACGAGTCACTGACGACGCGACTTTCGCAGATTCCCGACGATGCGGTGTTGTTCCCAGGGCACCTCTACTCTCCGGCGCCAAGTCAATCAATGGGCGAGACGAGAAAGAACAACTATGTCTTGGCCCCTCCTCGGACAGCGGAGCAGTGGCTTGCCATTTTTGGCTAATTCATCGAATCTCTAGAAAGGAACGTCTATGACAGAGCAACTTGCTCGCGACGGTCGAGTGACGATCGTTGGTGCGTCACTCGCCGGTCTTCGGAGTGCAGAAGCACTTCGTCGAGAGGGATTTATTGGTTCCATCACGCTTGTCGGCGACGAGCCATACACTCCTTATGACCGACCGCCGCTTTCAAAGCAAGTTCTCTCAGGAGCGTGGGAGCCGAGCAAGATTGTCCTCGCCGACAACGACAAGTTGCAAGCTCTTGACGTCACGACTCATTTTGGAATGCGAGCAACCTCGCTCGACGTAGAAGGTAAGCAAGTCACCTTGGACGATGGTTCCGTCCTTGATGCTGACGCTGTGGTCCTGGCAACGGGTGCGCAACTGCGACGTCTTCCTGGCACCGACTCACTCGAACACGTTCATGGCTTGCGCACGCTTGATGACGCCCTCAGTTTGAAGGCCGATCTCGATGCGCTTGATCCAGGTTCACGCGTGGTCTTCATTGGCGCAGGCTTTATCGGTCAAGAAGTTGCCACGGCTGCTGCTGCGATGGGCCACGTCGTCACTGTGCTTGAGGGCCTCGAGGTGCCACTCTCGCCAATCGTGGGGCTCGAGGTGGGCACCTTGTTAGAGAACTTGTGGCCGCTCGAGGGCGTGGCGCGACTGACCTCGGTCAAAGTCACTGGCATCGAAGCGCCCAGCGAAGGCGCTCGAGCCGGAATCGTTGCCCTTGAATCTGGCGAGCGGGTGTTGGCAGATCTCATAGTGGTGGGTATCGGCGTGGTGCCCGCCACGGACTGGTTGACCTCATCAAGTCTCACCATTGACAACGGCATCGTGTGCGACGAGCGGCTCTTTGCTGCCCCTGGGGTCGTTGCAGCAGGTGATGTTGCGCGCTTCCGTTGGGTGAGCGGCGGTCACGATGAACAGATTCGCATTGAGCACTGGCAGATGGCAGTCGATCACGGCGCGCAGAGCGCAAAATCTTTGCTCGGCGGCAAAGATGCTCCGGTCTTTGAGGCCGTTCCCTATTTCTGGTCAGATGTCTGGGGCAAAAAGATCCAGGTACTCGGCCACCCGTCGGGATCCGACGACGTGCACGTCGTGGTGCCACCTGATGAAGAAGGACGCTTCCTTGCACTGTTCCACCAGGGAGCATTTTTAACTGGGGTCCTCGGCGTTTCGAAGCCACGACAACTCATGGCATATCGTTCGCTGCTCCAGGCAGGCGCCACGATCGACGACGCCAGGGCCGTTGAGCTCTAAGGGCTTCCTAGAAAGAAATTCCCGAGAGATCTGGAATCGTCCGTTCTGAGCGCGACCGGGCTTCGAGGAATTGCGCGCGCTGCGCAAGCCGACTTTGTTCGTCCTCATCTGGGTGGATGACGTCTCGAGGGAGCCAGAGGGCAGCGAGATCGTCGAGTCCCGACCAGATGCCGACGCCGAGCCCGGCAAGAAAACCAGCGCCCAGCGTCGTGGCCTCAAGGACGGGACTGAGTTCAATAGGTCGATTCAGCGCATTGGCCAGCGCACGAACAAAGACGCCATTCGCGCTCATGCCACCGTCGACGCGTACGGTCTCGATGGGAACTCGAGCATCTGCTTCCGCAGCATCAACGAGATCCCTCCCTCGTTGCGCAACTCCTTCGAGGACGGCTCGTGTGATCTGTGCTCGGCCAGATCCCCGAGTCAAGCCCAACAAGAGACCGCGAGCGCCGAAATCCCACGTGGGAGTTCCGAGGCCGAGGAGGGCGGGCACGAAGACGACACCTTCAGATGTGGTGCATTGCGCGGCCAACTCTTCAGTGGCCTCCGCCGATGAGACAAGACCCAAATCGTCACGGAGCCATTCCACGCAACTCCCTGCGGCAAGCATGATTGCTTCGAGCCCCCAGGTAATCGTGCCGCCGAAACGCCACGCGGCAATGGGAAAGGTGCCCGCCTCACTTCGAAGGGCCGATGCCGGTGCCACAGGCCCCGTCACCATGTCAAGCATGCCGCCTGTGCCGAAGGTGATCTTGGCGATGCCCGGCCGGACGCAAGACTGACCAAGGAGCGACGCCTGCTGATCACCGGCGACACCGGCGATGGGAGGGGCTCCCTCAAGTGCAGTTGCTTCCCCGAGGACTCCAGAGGAGTCGACAATGCGCGGCATCATCGTGAAGGGGACATTGAGAATCTTGAGAATTTCTCGATCCCACTCTTCGGTGGCAACGTTCAAGAGTCCGGTAACACCAGCGTTTGTCGCATCAGTCACGTGCAGCGCACCCTGCGACAGATTCCAAATCAGCCACGAATCAATAGTTCCAAACCGCAAGGAGTTCTGTTGCGTTCGATCGGGGTCGTAGGTGTCGAGGAGCCATTGCAGTTTGGTTGCCGAAGCGTTTGGCGCGAGTCGCAGTCCTTCGCCCTGGAGCAGGAGGCAATTGATAACTGTGCGAAGGTCTTGCCAGCCGAGCACTGGACCAAGAGCCTTTCCCGTCGTCGCGTTCCACACGACGGTTGTTGCTCTTTGATTTGTGATGCCGACTGCATCGACCCTCCCGTGGCGCTGGAGGAGTTCGCGCGCAGCATCGAAGGTGCGGTCCCAGATGAGTTGTGCATCAAATTCGACAATGCCGGGATCTGGTGTGGTGGGTAACAGCGCATGTTGTACGACATCGCTGACGGACCCAGAATCAGTCACGATGCTGGCTCGCACCGAGGAAGTTCCAACGTCCAACACAAGGATCTTGCCTGTACTCACCACATCTCACTTTCGCCAAGCCCAAGTTTCCCCGGGTTGAGTCGTCCATCTGGATCAAGCGCAGTCTTCACTGATCTGAGGACTTCAAAACTCTCGCCGAGTGCGTCGGCAAGGTAGCGCCCTCGGTTTAACCCAATTCCATGATGATGGCTGATGGCAGCCGAATGGGACAAGATTTCTTTCGTCGCTCTGTCCCAGCACGTGCGGTAGTAGGCCTCGATTCCATCAAGCCCTGGTTCAGGAGGCAGTCCGGCAAAGGTGACGTAGAGGCAGGCGCCATCGAGGTACGCGTGGCTTTGATGAACGGAAGCCACGACGGTGCCCTCGACAGATCGGAGGACATCGAGCACGCGCTCGCGAAGGGGAGAAAGTTGTGACCAGGGACCGGCCATCTCAATCGTGTCGACCACCACGTTCTTTTCCCAGAGCGGGACAAGTTGGCTGACGTCATTGCGCTTCTCGAGCCACGTGCCAACAAGCTGCGCGTCGAGTTCTGTTGCTCCTTCGACTTCTTCGTTCACGATACGCATCGTGGCATCAAGGAGGAGAGGGTCGGCTTCGTCGAGAACGATCAACACATTGCTTGCCAAGCCAAAGTGACGTTCTGATTCAATTTGGTCGTAGAGGCGAAGGACTGCCGGCGTTGCGCCGCGACGAAGAATTCGTCGGCACGCATCCATGCCGGCGTCAAAGGTGGGGAAACTCCACGCGCCTCGTCGTTCATTGGGAGGAAGCGGATGGAGCACGAGCGTTGCTTCGGTGATGACGCCGAGCGTTCCTTCGGAGCCCACGAAGAGTTGCGTCAGATTCGGGCCCGTCGCCGACCGAGGTCCTCCACCATCGGTGCGCAGAACTCGACCGTCGGCGAGGACGACTTCTAGGCCTCGGACCATGTCTTCAATCTTCCCGTAGCGAGTCGAGTACTGACCTGCTCCTCGACATGCCAACCAGCCGCCAACGGTTGACAAGTCAAAGGATTGTGGCCAATGGCCGAGGGTGTAGCCAGATCCGGTCGCCCGAAGTCGTTCGTCGAGTTCTGGGCCAAAGAAACCACTCGAGACTCGAAGCGTGAGGGATTCTTCATCGACGATGAAGATCTCGTCGAGGTCAGTGAGATCAAGAAGTACGCCCCCAGCTAAAGGAATCGATCCGCCAGACACGCCGCTCCGGCCACCGGCAGAGGTCACGGTGACGCCAAATTTCTGACAGAGCCTCAACGCTGTACTGACCTCATCCGTTGAGCGGGGTCGCACCACCACGTCAGCGAGCATCCCCACCATTCCCCTGAGAGACCAACTCAGTCCGAGCGGCCACCAGTCTCGTGAACTTTCCGCTCGCACGTGCTTGTCAAGGGAAAAAACCAGTCCGCTTTGAGAGAGTCCTTCAAAGAAGTCGCTGCCAGGTGCCGCACCCATTCGTGCGAAACGGTTTCCGATATCCGCGTCCTCGGCGAATGGGAGTGGTGGCGTGGGCTCTGTCATGACAGCGCTGTCAATCCTGCTCGTTGCCGTTCTCTGTGCACGAGGTCCTCATAGTCACGAAGTTCTTGGGTGAGACGAGCCGCGCTCCAGCGCAGTTCTTTCGACAAGAGTCCAGCGACGTACGGCGCAGCGCAAAGGCTTGCTGCGTGGTCAATGAGGTGGGCCCGAGTGCGACGAAGGAAGATGTCTTCGAGGCACAGGGCATATTCCTCTCGTGCGGCGTAGATGACTTCAGCAGCGAGATAGGGCAGTGTGGCAATGATTTGCTCGCCGAGCTCGGGGCGTTCGTTTATGAGGGCTGCAAGGGCCGGTGCATCGGTGCCGTAACGGTGCCAGAGCCATGTCGAGCGAGTGGCATCGCATCCAGGAAGCGGCAGGGGTGTCGTGCATGCCCCGTGGAGGGCAAGTTTCTTCGTGTGCGACTTCCCACTTCCGGGGATCTGTCGAGCGAGTTCGTTTACGGCATCTTGGGCCATTTTGCGATAGGTCGTCCACTTGCCACCAGTAACGATGATGACCCCGTCATCTCCCGTACCGACCCGATGCCGACGTGAAAGATCGGCCGTTCGTTCGGAAGCGGTCTCACCCGATTGTGGTTTCAGCAAAGGTCGAAGGCCTGCCCATACGCCGGTGACGTCGTCGAGGGTGAGATCTGCTGAGGTGAAGGTGTTCACAGCTTCGAGCAGGTACGCCACGTCGTCGCGTTCACAAAAGGGTTCGTCGAGTGAGCCCTCGAAGGGCGTGTCCGTCGTCCCGATGAAGACGTAGCCGCCTTCCTCCCATGGGACAACGAAAATGCTCCGCTTGTCTGCAAGTACTGGAAGGACGGCACCGATATCGGTCGTGAGACGATCACGAGGCACACTGAGGTGCACGCCTTTTGCTGGAGTCACCGTTCGAACAGGGTGCTCGTGGTCAAGCGACGTCACGTCGTCACCAAAGACGCCGGCAGCATTCACGACGACGCGCGCATGAACGTCGATTGGAGAGAAAGAATCGTCGGGTCCGTGGGGGGTGACGGTGGCGCCAATGACACGGCCAGTCCCATCTCGCAACAAGTTGGTGACGGGTGCGTAGTTCACAACCACTGCGCCATGATCGGCGGCTGTGCGGGCGAGGGCAAGTGCGACCCGAGCATCGTCGCCTCGTGCGTCGAAGTAAAGGAAACCAGCAACGAGTGAGGCAACATCGAGTTGCGGAAGATGCTGCACCACGTCGGCTCGTGTGATTTCTTTGTGCCGCTTGCCGATGCGAACGCCACCGGTGAGGTCATAGAGCCAGAGCGCCACTTTGTAAGAGCGCGCCACTGTTTTGGCGACGATGCCATCACGACCAAAGAGCGGAATCAGAAAGGGGAGGGGCGAGACGAGATGTGGGGCGTTGCGGAGAAGGCGTTGCCGTTCATGAAGATTTTCGTAGACAAGCCGAAACTCACGCTGCTGGAGATAGCGCAAGCCGCCATGGACCATTTTTGACGACTTCGACGATGTTCCTGAAGCGATGTCGTCTCGTTCAACGAGGGCTACTCGCAACCCTCGAGTCGCGGCGTCGACGGCAATGCCGCATCCTGTCATCCCAGCCCCGATGACAAGGACATCAAAATCCTGAGAACCTAAGGCCTGAAAGGAAGAACGCCGATCGAGAGGGGGCACCTCCACAGCCTGCCACAGGCCCCCTGAGAGGAGGCTTCGTTCGGGCGCCTTTACAAACTCTCGAGGGCGTGGGAGAATAGCACTTCCAAAAGTGCTGGCTGAACGGAATCACCCGGGAGCCAATTCAGCGGAGATCGTCCCCCGATCGCCATAATCCCAAGGAAATACGACTATGACCGCCACCCTTATCTGGCGCACACAAGCTGCATGTACCGGAATTGACTCGGACATCTTCTACCCAGCAAGCGAAGACGAGATTGACGCGATGGAGGCAAAGGCCATCTGTGTCGTCTGCCCCGTCCAGGCCGCGTGCCTTGAGTACGCCTTGGCATCACGTGAGCGCGAAGGAATTTGGGGCGGAACGACAGAGCGCGAGCGGCGTCGTATTCATCGTCAGCGTCGCAAGACCGCCTAATTTCTTTTCGACTTTCAACAAACCCCTCGTGGGGCGCGGGCTAGGTTGGCCTTCATGTCTGTTCTTGGCGATCTTGGCGGTACTGCTGGGGTTATTGACGCGCTCCTCGCAGGACGCGACCTCACCATCGAAGAAGCTCGTGCGGTCATGGACCACGTCTTTGAAGGAGAAGCAGAGCCTGCGGTGATCGCAGGACTGCTCATTGCGTGGCGCTCCAAGGGCGAATCCGGTGACGAGATCACCGGCATGGTTCGCTCCATGCTGCAGCATGCAATCCTCGTCGATCTTGACGCTCCTGCCATGGACATCGTGGGCACCGGTGGCGACTACAAAAATTCGGTCAATATTTCGACAATGGCAGCTCTCGCCGTTGCCGGTGCGGGTGTCCACGTCTGTAAACATGGCAACCGGGCCGCCTCCTCCTCGGTGGGCACTGCGGATGTGCTTGAAGAACTCGGCGTCACTCTCGAAGCCCGTCCTGAGACCGTGGCGCACTCCGTAGCGACGGCCGGAATTGGCTTCTGCTTTGCTCCTGCGTTTCATCCAGCGATGCGCTTCGTTGCCCCGATTCGGCGTGCTCTCGGGGTGAGAACGGCTTTTAACTTCATCGGCCCCCTCGCCAACCCGAGTCGGCCAAAACGCATGCTCGTCGGAACGGCCGATCCAGCATCGCAAGAACGCATGGCCATGGTGTTGGGAGCAAATGGCATCGAACGGGCCTGGGTGATCCATTCCGAAGACGGCTATGACGAGATTTCGTTGGCCGCACCGACTCGGGTCGTCGAAGTGCTCGGTGATGGAGCTGGAAATTATGAACTTTCGGCGTGGAGCTTTGATCCGAAAACGGTGCCACTCGGTTCGGCGAGCGAAGAAGATATTCGTGGGGGAGACGTCGCCTATAACGCCTCAGTTGTTCGATCGTTCTTGAATGGAACACAGGGCCCCGTGCGCGATCTGGTCTCACTCAATGCAGCCGCAGCGCTCGTCATCGCTGGCACGGCCTCGACTCTTGAAGACGGCATTCTCGCCGTGCAGGCATCGATTGACGAGGGCAGAGCAGCAGCAGCGCTTGCAGGTCTTGTGGCCGCCTCTGCTCAGGGCAGAGAGTAGCGCGAAGGACCGGCTGTACTCTTGAAGGGCGCTGGTCCACTCGAGGACCTGCAACCTTCACAAAAGGAGTAGCAATGGCTGGACCATTGAGCGGCATCAAGATTGTTGAGCTCGCAGGCCTTGGGCCTGCGCCGTATGCCTGCATGATGTTCGCCGATGCGGGTGCCGATGTCCTCTGCATCGACCGCCCCGACCCTTCTGCGGTACCCGGTACGCCGTACTACAAGATTGAAAACCGTTCACGTCAAAGTGTGGGCATCAATTTGAAGCACCCCGACGGGATCGCCCTGGTCAAAGAACTGGTCAAGGATGCCGATGCCTTTATTGAGGGGTTCCGACCCGGCGTGACGGAACGACTGGGTATCGGACCAGACGACCTCATGGTGGTCAACCCGGCGCTCGTTTACGGGCGCATGACGGGCTGGGGTCAAGAGGGAGCGCTCTCGAAGCGAGCAGGCCATGACGTGAACTACATCTCTATTGCTGGAGCACTCTGGTCCATGGGTCGAGCCGAAGAAGTGCCCTCGCCTCCTATGAATTTGGTCGGTGACTTCGGGGGTGGCTCAATGATGCTGGCCTTCGGCGTCACCGCTGCGCTCCTTCAGGCAAAGATTTCAGGACAAGGCCAAGTCGTCGATGCAGCCATGGTGGACGGAACGGCCTCCATGATGCACCTTGTCTACGGTTTCCATTTCCAAAAGACCTGGAACGAAGAGCGTGGTCGCAACATTCTCGATTCGGGTGCGCACTTCTACGAGGTCTATGAGACCAAGGACGGAAAGTACATGTCTGTGGGCGCCATTGAGCCCCAGTTTTACGCGCTCCTCCTTGAAGGACTCGGTCTGGCGGGCACGGATCTTCCTCATCAATATGCCCGGGACCAATGGCCGGCGATGAAAGAAAAATTGAAGGCAATTTTCTTGACGAAGACTCGTGATGAGTGGACAGAGATTTTCAGTCCTTTGGATGCGTGCGTGTGGCCCTTGTTGACGACATGGGAAGCGCCGACGCACCCCTATCTCACCGAGCGTGAAGTCTTTGTTGAAATCGAAGGGATGGTGCAGCCAGCCCCCGCCCCTCGCTTCAGCGTGACCAAGTCCGAAATCTCAAAACCGCCAAGTATCCCGACGGCGGACACCACTGAAGGCCTCACGCGTTGGGGAATCGATCCTGCTCGCATTGATGCACTTCGAGCCGATGGGGCACTCTTCGGCTAGTTCGGCATGCCTTTTCGGAACCTAACCTTGCTGTGAGCCTCGTTCAATAATCCCTGAACGTCGAGCAGCAAGGCTGTCGGCGTCGAAGGAGGTCGCCATCCAGGCATCGTGACCGGCTATTTCTGCCAAATACGCATCGTCGCCAGAGAGCGCTTCGATTTCTTGATAGAGGCGCCGTACTTCACGTGACGCGCGCGGGTCGATGCCCGCAATGGTGTGCGCTACTTCTTTCGCCCGAGGGAGGAGTTCGTCGTGGGCCGTCACTTCCGTGACGAGCCCCCAGTCGAGTGCGGTGGGCGCGTCAATGTAATCGCCGGTGAGCGACATGCGGCGAGCTCGGTCGATGCCAATCAGTCGAGGGAGGCGAACGAACATTCCGCCTCCCGGCATCACGCCAACTCGCCCGTGAGTATCAGCAAAACGTGCGCGCTCGGATGCAATCAAAAAATCGCAATCCAATGCAATTTCAAGTCCGCCAGTGGCAACGGGTCCGTTCACTGCGCCAATGAGTGGCGTTGTATGTGGTGGCAACATGCCGAGTTTGGGAGCGGATCCGTCGGCGGGTGTGCCGACATTACCGGTCAGAACTTGTTCAAATTGACTGAGATCGACCCCAGCACAAAACGCAGGATCAGCACCCGTCAAAATCATGACGTGGACTGAAGGGTCGGTGTCGAGTTCTCGGATGGCAGCGACCAGCTGACTCATCAGAGCAGGCGACAAGGCATTGCGCTTCTCGGGACGATTGAGCGTGACGATGCCGACGGGTCCTTCTCGTTCAATGAGGACAAGTTGTTCAGACATCACCGCTCCTTTTGTCGTCGTGAAGGAAGACTACGAGAAAAATGCGGGCGAATTGTGTGTCTAGCTTTCGTTGCTTCGGGCGAGGTGCCAGCCCGAGCAGAAGTCACAACGATAGGCATCGAGTTCCACGCGGTGTTCAACCCATTGCAATTGGGCAACGTCGCGAGCCTCGCGTTCAGATCCGTAGCGACGCTTTGGTGCGCCATCAGCCCGAAAATGTGCTCGAACCGGCATCCCTGACGACGAGCGGATATGTGGAGGTCGACGTCGACGAGCCATAAGGAGTCTCAGTTTGCCCGACTAGTGCATGGAACGGTGCGATGAGGGCTTGTAGCGTACGAGGTGATGTCAGATACCACTCAGGTCATAGAGCCCCAGATCACCGACCCCATCTTGGACGACGGAGATCATGAACGTTTTGCCCACATCGTTCTTGAGGGCTACACACCCAAGCGGGGGAAAAAGGAATTTGTCCCCGTCGGTAATTCGGTGGTGGAAGGCATGATCAACGGAACTCCCGTTGAGGCACTGTGTGGCAAGAAGTGGGTGCCAGGTCGAGATCCAGGTAAATATCCGGTCTGCCCGACCTGTGTCGAGGTCGCCAAATCCATGGGGTGGGACGTTCCCGGCAACTAGTTCGAATTGTCACCTTCCGTCAGCAGCCGGTCCGAGAAAAACGTCAAAACTTGGTCAAGTGCTTCTCGGGTCGGTGAACCGGGCGCATCACTGAAGTGCTCGGTTAGTACTGAATGAGCAGAACGGGGATAGCCCCAGGGATTGTCTTTCGACGAATCAATTTCGACGCCGATAAAGCGGTCCCCTAACTCCGCACGGAGCCGTTCAAAGCGCTGGGCAGGCACAGCGGTATCGCCTGTGAAGCGCAGTCCAAGGACGCAGACCCCCTCATCGGTTCGCTGCTTGACGAGGGCAAGATCCTCATCGCTGATGCCAGTGGCCTGTTTCATTTTTCGACTGAAGGGAAAGGGCGTTGAGGGCTGACTTAAGACAGGAGCGACAACGACGGGATCTACCATCATCCCGAGGGCAATGCCGCCAGTGAGGCACATGCCGACGACGCCCACTCCAGGGCCGCCACATCGTTCATGCTCAGCAAGGGCAAGTGAGCGGAGCCACTGTGTCACAGGGCTCGTCTTGTTCGTCGCAAGCACGGCGAATTCTCGTGACACACACGCTCGAGCAAGCGAAGAAATGGCATAGGGAATCGTCGGCGCCTTGCCTGGAGTGCCAAAGAGCTCTGGCAGCACCGCCGTCATGCCCCGCGCCGCAACTTTGCGCCCAAATGCAGCAACGAGGGGACTGATGCCTGGTATCTCATGGACGACGATGACGGCGGGGCCTGATCCTGTGCGCCAGAGAGGACGTGTTGTGCCCAGAGCGCTGAACGACTCTCGAACATATCCCTCAAGAGCGCTGATTCCATCGTTACCTGTCATGTCTTGAGCCTAGGAGCAGCGAGTGCAGGCCGCCGAGCAGTGAACCTCCTTCTGACGCTCCTAGGGTGTGGAAGTCTCTATGAAGGTATTGCTGCTCACCTCCCCAAAACATCCACCTCGGACGGGACCGCCGTCGGCTCTGTATGAGCGAGGGAGAGGCAATATGCTCGCCGAGGCGCTCTGTGACCGAGGTCATGTACCCGTGCTCTGGTGGGACCATCCAGAGGGAGCATGTGTGAGCAACGACGTTGATGTCGCTGTCCTGCGATCAGGCAAAGAGGTGCACTTCGAGCGCGCCATCGAACTCGAGCGACGCGGGGTGCGCGTTGTGAACGCCCCTCGAGCTCATCGCTTCTCACTTGATAAGTGGCATCAGGCGCACGTTTTCGCGACCCACGACATTGCTCATCCACGAACCGTGCTGGGCGGAGATGACCTCGCAGGCTTGTCCGAACAGGTGGTCATCAAACCGAGGCTCGGATCCTCTGGCGATGGCGTCCGCCGAGCTCGTCGAGGTGCTGTCGTCAGCGAGAGTGAACTGGCACAAGAATTTCTTCAGGCAGAACTTGATCATCGAGTCACGGTGGTTGGTGATCGTTGTTACGGCTGGGCCCGCCGATATCCGGCGGCAGGCGACTTTCGAAGCAACCTCGACAAAGGGGCAAGGATGGAGGTGAGCGAGCCGCCCTCGCAACAAGCAGAAGAACTCGCAAGAGCCGCCACCCGTGCGCTCGGCCTCACCCTTGGAGGGGTTGATATTTTGACAGCATCCTCAGGGAGCTACGTGCTTGAAGTCAATGCAGCGACGACGCTGTGGGGGCCAAGCAAGGAAGCGACAGCGCAAATCCTGGAGGCCTTCATCGATGAACTCGAGCGCACGCCTAGGTTCCATTGACCTCAAGACGCGACAAACCCCGCCGGCGCAGACCAACTGGACCACATCGGCGGGGTTTGTCCAACTTGCTCAGGACTAGATAGCGCGAACGGCCTTCGCCTCGTCACCCTTACGACCGGAGCCGACCTCGAACTCGACCTCCTGGCCTTCCTCGAGCGAACGGTAGCCGTCCCCCTCGATGTTCGAGTAGTGGACGAAGACGTCGTCGCCGTCGGGGCGTGAGATGAAGCCGTAGCCCTTCTCGTTGTTGAAGAACTTAACGGTGCCAGTAGGCATATTTGAATTTCCTTCTTTCTTTCTTTTCTTTACTTTGAGTCCGCTGATCGGCGGCTTGGGTGCAGTTCTCCCCACAGGGAATTGAAGGAGGGAGAATGTTGCGAAGGTGACGTGTGGTCGATCGACCGTTCTAGAAGGGCGTCTCTCTCGAGACGCAGTTGCGTTATGAGTGAACCGTAGCCTGAAAATGACCCCATGTGTCTAGAAATTTTGAAAACTTTAGGAAAACGACCCTAAAACCGCTTGCACGATGGAGGCCGCATCAGTACCAAAATGCGCCCGAAGGGCCTCTCGAGTGTCAGAGAGACCCGCTCCGTCTGTGCCAAGGACTCGCAAGGGACGATCCAAAAATGGCGCTATTTGGGTCGGAACCAAGCTGACGTAGTCCGAAACAGCAACGAGGGGACTAGGGGCGTCCGCCAATATTTTGGCCACTAAAGGTGTGGCTTTTGGATCCTTGGCGAGGCAACTCAGGGCCTCTTCACGGAGCGCTTTGTAGGACGTCGCCGAGTAGAGAGCGACGTCGATATTGTGCTCGGCCTTCAAGATGTCGGCTGCTTCGAGTGCTTCGACCGCAGAAGAGCCTGAGAACAAGATCGTGGCTTGACGCTTCTTCCCCTTCTTCTTTTCCTTCTTCGTGAGAGGTGGCACCGAGCGGAAGCAGTAGAGACCGTCGATGATGCCCTGACGCACACCTGCAGGCATCGCTGGTTGCGGCGCGTTCTCGTTGTACAAGGTGAGGTAGTAGACGACGTCGTTGGGGTTTTGGCCGTACATGTCCTCAAGGCCATGCAGCACAATGGCGGAAACTTCGTACGCGAAGGCCGGGTCGTATGCCTTGATGAAGGGGTAGGCGGCTGCGAAGAGCAGACTGTGTCCGTCTTGGTGTTGGAGACCTTCGCCGAGCAAGGTCGTTCGGCCTGCGGTAGCACCACACAGGAAGCCTCGAGCTCGGATGTCGCCCAACTGCCAGAAGGCATCACCTGTTCTCTGAAACCCAAACATGGCGTAGAAGAGATAGAAGGGGATGGCGGCTTCACCCAAAGTGGCATAGCTCGTTGCGGCGGCTTGAAATGCAGCGGTCGCACCAGCCTCAGAGATGCCTTCTTCGAGGATCTGTCCATCGGGCGCTTCCTTGTACGACAGCATCATTTCTGCGTCGACTGGCGTATAGCGCTGTCCTTCCGGCGCATAAATACCTATCTCTGAAAACAACGAGTCCATCCCGAAGGTGCGGCCTTCGTCGGGAACGATGGGGACAATTCGCCGACCAATGTTCTTGTCGCGAATGAGGGAACGCAGGAGACGAACCATGGCGCCAGTCGTTGAAAACTCGATGTCCCCAGAGCCAGCTTCGAACTCTGCGGCAATCGACGAGTCAGGCAGGACGAGGGGCTCATGGCGAACGACTCGCGATGGAACCGGGCCACCAAGGGCGGTTCGATGTTCACGCAGATACCGGCCTTCGGGTGAATCGGGATCTATCCGCAGGTAGGGAGGTTCATGCTTGTCGATGTTTTCGTCAACTAAGTCAGTGAGGCCGAGGCGATTTCGCAATAAGACCAACTCGTCCCACGACATCTTTTTGATTTGGTGCGTGGCGTTGCGCGACTCGACCTTGGCGCCCAGTGCCCATCCCTTGACGGTGTGGGCCAAGATGACAGTTGGTTGCCCCTTGTGTTCGACGGCTGCTTTGTAGGCAGCGTGGATCTTGAAATGATCGTGGCCGCCTCGCGGGAGGGTTTCGAGCTCTTCGTCGCTGAGGTGAGCGACGAGTGCAAGTAAACGGGGGTCTTGACCAAAGAATTCTTCGCGAATTTCTGCACCCGTTGCAGTGGCGAGCCGCTGAAACGCTCCGTCGGGAGTCTTGGTCAGTGTGTCGAGGAGGACGCCATCGACGTCACGAGCAAAGAGGTCATCCCATTGACGCCCCCAGATGACCTTGATGACGTTCCAGCCGGCACCGAGGAAGGTGCCTTCGAGCTCTTGAATGATTTTTCCGTTGCCTCGCACAGGTCCATCAAGTCGCTGCAGGTTGCAATTGACGACGAAAATGAGATTGTCGAGGTGCTCGCGACCGGCAAGACCAAGTGCGCCGAGCGTTTCTGGTTCATCAGACTCTCCGTCACCGAGGAAAGCCCACACACGGGCTTGGCTCGGGGCAAGGAGTCCTCGATGCTCGAGATAGCGGTTGAATCGAGCTTGGTGGATGGCCGAGATTGGGCCGAGTCCCATAGAGACCGTTGGAAATTCCCAAAAGTCGGGCATGAGGCGTGGATGAGGATAGGACGACAGGCCCGGCGTCGGCGTCCCAACTCTGTTGGCTTCAAAGCGAAAATGTTCAAGATCGTCTTCGCTCAGTCGCCCTTCAAGGAAGGCACGCGCATAGATGCCGGGTGATGCGTGGCCTTGAAAGAAGATCTGATCTCCAGGACCCCCAGCTTCTTTACCGCGGAAGAAGTGGTTGAAACCGATCTCATAGAGCGTTGCGGATGACGCGTAGGTGGCAAGGTGGCCACCGATGCCAGCCGCCTTCTCATTGGCGCGGATCACCATGGCAACTGCGTTCCAACGAATGAGTGCACGAATGCGGTGCTCGATGGTGGGATCACCGGGGTAGTCGGGCTCTGCTTCGGGGTCGATGGTGTTGAGATAAGGAGTTGAAATTGTTGATGGAAATCCGACGTCCAAGTCGCGACTTCGGTCGAGAAGGCGCATCAGCAAATAGCGCGCCCGAGTAGGCCCATAGGTTTCTACCGCTGCGTCAAAAGCGTCCAACCAACCGTCGGTTGCTCCCGGGTCGATATCAATGAGCTGTTGCGCTGCTCCGTCGAGCGCAGGTCGGTAGTCAGCGAGTGATGCATCGCCATGTTGCAATTCGGCGTTAGACAACTGAACTCCAGTCAGTGGTTTCGACAATTTCCTTCACGCGAGTCAAGAACGAGGCAGCGTCTGCTCCGTCCATAGCCCGATGGTCCCAACTCATCGCCAAGTTCCCCACGGGCCGGATGGCGATGGACTTGACGCCATCTCGCTCGAGAACGACGGCACGATCGACGACTTGGTCGGTTGAAAGCACCGCAACTTGCGGCGGGGTAATGACGGGTGCCGTCAGAACACTTCCGACAGAGCCGTTGTTGGAGATTGAAAAGGTTCCACCAGTCATGTCATCAGGAGAGAGTTGCTTGGAACGCGCTCGCCGCGCCAAGTCGACAATGGCGTCGGCCATACCTGAGACAGTGAGTTGGTTCGCGTTCCGCACGACCGGTGCCACCAGACCGTCGTCAGTGGCGACGGCAAATGACAAATTGATCTGGGAGTGAAGCACCAAACCGCCATCTCCGACACTCGAATTGAGAACTGGATGTTCGCCAAGTGCGCGCGCGACGGCCACGGCGATAAAGGCAAGGGCTGTTGGTGGTCGCCCTCCTCGAGCAGCGACAGCGTCACGAGCTCGAAAGATGCCGGCATGGTCGGCTTCGACGAGAGAGAGTGCGTGGGGCACCGTCAAATTGGATTCAGCGACAATGCGACCGGTGACTGCACGAATTCGAGAGAACGTTTGAAAGCTGTCCCCATCGCCCACTTCCACGGTGCGGGCAAGCGTGACTGGTTCGTCGACGGCGAGTCCTGGCGGCATCGGCGGCAGCGGGGGAGCAGCGCTGCTTGCAGCAGCTGCCTGACGCTTGGATCGTCGAGCACGTCGCGCCGGAGGCTCGCTCTTTTCAGCAGGTGCCGCTGGGCTCTCGTTCACTGTTTCGGCAGCATTGTTTGTCGCTTTTTCTTGCGACGAACCGCCCTCAGTGTCGATCTTGATGACCGCATCCCCGACGCTGACGACGCCTCCTTGTGGAATCAAAATCTCGACAATGGTCCCGCTCACGGGAGAGGGTATTTCGGAGTCAACTTTTTCAGTGGCAAGTTCGAACAAGGGTTCACCAGCCGAAATCGTGCCCCCAACTTGTGCAAACCATGTGGCGATTGTTCCTTCGGTGACTGATTCGCCGACCTCTGGCACCCGGATTGACTCAATGGCCATCGCGTTCGTCCGCCTCCTTCTCACCATGTGGCGATTGCTTCTTGACAGGAACGATGACTCCTACGGTATCGCCCCAGAATGCCTGATTCTGCGTACTTCTCGGTAACAAAGAAATTGCATCTCTGCCAACTTGTCGTGCGCCCGATACCGTTCACCTCTATGTCACGTGAGTCGTTTCTGCT
>Ga0164296_1000356_pt1 | contig 55979 bp, 47 predicted proteins | sample GEODES057metaG_FD_113533 | JGI IMG/M metagenome (GOLD analysis project Ga0164296, IMG submission 113533) | Dystrophic lake water microbial communities from Trout Bog Lake, Wisconsin, USA - GEODES057 metaG | ecosystem: Environmental > Aquatic > Freshwater > Lake | place: USA: Trout Bog Lake...
CAATGCTGGGTTTAGCGCCAGCGCCATAGCAATGATCGCGCGTTGACGCATTCCTCCTGAAAATTCATGTGGGTATTGATCGACGCGGCGTGCTGGATCAGGTATGCCGACCTCATCTAATATTTCAATTGCTCGGGCACGAGCCTCTGATTTAGTGAGCGATGTATGAAGTCTGATCTGCTCCACAATGTGCCAACCGACCGTGTATACCGGAGTGAGCGCAGTCATTGGATCTTGAAAGACCATGGCAATTTCTTTGCCGCGGATGTTTCGCATTGCAGCATCATTTTTTTGGAGCAAATTCTCGCCATTAAAGAAGACATCACCCGATATTCGAACATTTGAATCGCGCAATAGTCCCATCACTGCATTCATCGAGACTGATTTACCAGAGCCGGATTCACCGACGATTCCCAAGGTTTCACCCTTTGCCAATTCAAATGAAAGTCCATTGACTGCACGAACCTCGCCACGACGGGTATCGAAGCTCACCTTAAGGTCACGTACCTCCAACAATTTTTCTGATGAATTAGACACGGCGCACCCTCGGATCAAGAACGGCATAAAGAACGTCAACAACGGCATTCATGAAAACAACAAAGAAGGCGGAGTACATGACTGTTGCCATGATTACAGGTAGATCAAAATTCTGCAGCGAATCAAAGGTCAATTTTCCGACGCCTTGAATTCCAAAGACAACTTCGGTGAGGAGTGCGTACCCACCAACTAACGCCCCAAAGTCCAGTCCAAAGAGCGAGACAATCGTTATGAGGCTCATGCGAGTCGCGTGCTTATAGAGAATTCGCTTTTCGCTAGCGCCCTTAGCTCGTTCGGTCTTGATGTAATCCTCACCCATAACGACAGTAATTTCATTTCGCAAGACTCTGACATAGATTCCTGCGTAAAGGACTGCGAGCGTTAGCCACGGGAAGATGAGGTGTACGAACCACTGCCACGGATCTTGGCTAAGCCCGACATATCCAAGCTGTGGCACCCATCTGAAGACTGAACTATGCAATTTTGACTGCGTAATCAGATTTACAACTTCACCGAGCCAATAGACTGGAAGTGAAATTCCCACGATCCCTAAGAAACTAATAGTGGGATCAATCCACTTCTTCTTCGATTTTGCAGCCATCACTCCAAAGTAGATTCCCGCAATCAGCCAAATTACTGCAGCTCCTATAACGAGTGAGAGGGTCGCGGGAATTGCCTGTGTGAGCTGAGGAATCACCTTTGCGCCACGATTCACGTAAGAAGTGAGATCACGTGCGATGAAGAGATGGCGCATCATCGACAAATAGCGAAGTGGAAGTGGTTTATCTAACTCAAATGAATGACGAACCTGCATGAGCGTCAATTGATCTGCATTGCGACCAGCAATGCGTGCTGCGGGATCAACACCAGGAGTGGCAAAGAAGATCAGAAATACCAAAATCGATATCGAAACTAAAACGAAGACCATCGCGCTAAAGCGACGAGCGATAAATGCAAACATCAGTCGCCCCGCGATCTGGATTTAGGATCAAGCGCATCTCGTACCGCGTCACCATACAAATTCAAGGCCGCAGCAGTGAGCACAATCATCAGTCCGGGCGCGATGCCAACCATAGGGCGGGTATAGAGAAGGCCAAGCCCATCATTAATGATCGTCCCCCACGATGCGGCAGGAGGTTGAACGCCAATAGAGAGGAATGAGAGAGCGGATTCGGTCAACATGGAAAGTGAAACAATGATCGGAATGAACACCAAGACGCTTGGCATCACATTAGGAAGGATCTCGCGGAAAATAATCGTGGAGTGCTTTGCTCCGGTGCCGATCGCAGCTCGTACAAATTCGCGCTCCCGAAGCGCGAGCACTTGAGCACGAATAGGTCTAGCAACGTAAGGAATATAGACAACCCCGATAATCAGGATTGGAAGAGCGAATGACCCAGGGCCAATATGAATGAAGAGCAGGGTTAAACCCGAGGTGAGAAGTACCACCGAAAGACTGATAGCAAGCAGATAGACCGGAAATGCCCAGATAATGTCGAGGATCCGGGAAAGCACGGCGTCGACCCAACCTTTACGGTAGCCCGCCACGATTCCGATAACGAGTGAGACAAATATGCAGAGTAAACCGGCGCTCACCCCAATAAAGAGCGTACTACGTCCGCCGTAGAGCAATCTGGCCGCGACATCACGACCTTGCGAATCTGCTCCCAAGAAATAATGAGAAATATTCCAGGTCGGGCCAATCGGGGTTACACCCAGTCCCAAACCGGTTGTCGATGGTTGTAAAACTGGAATTGATTTACCGTGAAGAGTAATCGTCGCATCCAAGCTTGACTCAAAAGGTTGCGTATGGGCAATAAATCCTGAATAGAGGGGTGCGCATAACGAAAGCACAACGATGATTCCCAAAATGGTAAGGGAGATTATCGAGCGCTTATCTTTTCGCAGGTTGCGCAAAGCGATCTTCCCCGGTGAATCGGAGAAGACCGCTGCGCTACTTTCTTTAACTGACACTATTAATTGCTGATTGTTCGCTCAGATTACTTAACCTGAAGTTGATCGACGAACATCTTGTATTGCAACGAGAAGTGATAGTTCTTGGTACCAGATGAAATGAAGTCAAGTTGCTTTGGCGTAAAGGCCACTGCAACGGGTGCATCCTTCATGATCTCTTCATCAATTGCGCCCCACATCTTGTTAGCTGAAACAGGATCTGTGACACCCTTTGCAATAGCAGCTTGCATCTTTGCATCGATGGCTTTGTTGCAATAACCGGCCATGTTGATCGATGAATCTGAATTAGGGGTGAATGATGCGCAACTGAGCAAAACGTTCAAGAAGTCAGATGCAGCAGGGTAATCCTGATACCACTGTGTGACAGAGATCTGCACCTTGTTCTTTGTGTTTTGAATGTAAGTGAATTGGATATTTCCAGAGATTGGCTTAACCGTCGCCTTGTAACCAATCGAGTTGAGAACTGATTGGAGATAGACGCCCATCTGCTTGTTGACATCATCGTCAGAGACGACTATTCCAACTGCCTGACCTGCTGTGCCTGACTCCTTCACCAACTGCTTTGCGAGCGCCAAGTCTGGTGCGCCCCAAGCAGTTGCAGGCTTATCTGGGGTTGCACCCTTTGTGTAGCCGCAATAATCAATGTGGCCTGGGAAGTTAGGTGGCAAGAATGAGCAAACTGGAGCTGCGAGTTGGGATCCACCAAAGATCTTCACCATCGCTGCGCGGTCAATTGCATAGTTCACTGCTTGGCGGGCCTTCACGTTATTAAATGGCGCCAAATTAACGTTCATAGGCATGTACCACATAGCTGTCAGCGCATTGACGTGGGCTTGGCTAGCGTACTTCGTGCCGATTTCGTTGAGACGATCCGCAGGGATTGGGTCATAGGCCCAGTTAGCTTGATTGTTCTCAACTTCGGTTACTTGATCGGTAGGTGTAATACCGAACTTATAAATGATTTGATCGGGATAGCCTTGTGGTTGCGCTTGATGGTTCCACTCTTTGAAATATGGATTGCGAACCATGACAAGTTCCTTATTTGGATCATAAGACTTGAACATGTAAGCACCCGTGGTAGGAATTGGAGTTGTGCCAGCATCCTTCACTGGAGAAGACGCTGGGTTGATAACTGCGTGTGGAACGGCAAGCTTCGAGAGGATTGCGTCATCTGGTGCAACGAGATTGATGACGACCGAATTTGTCTTTGGATCTACAACAACACCTTTATCAAGGTTGCAGGTAGCTGGAGTCTTAAGGCAAGCATCGGCTCCAACAATTCCGTTATAGAAAGTTCCTGCAGTAGGTGAGGAAACTTTGAAAATACGCTCGAAGGATGCCTTTACATCAGCAACTGTGACAGGCTGTCCATTGGAAAACTTGATGCCGCTACGTAGTTTGAAGGTAAGTGTCTTTCCGCCATTGGAAATTGTAGGTAGTGCAACTGCAAGGTCTGGAACAACGTTGAAGGTTGTGACGCCATCACCATATGCAAAGGTAAGAAGTCCATCGTAAGTCGCTTGATAGAGTTCCCAATATTGTCCGGTGTAATTAACTTTTGGATCCAACGTACCCGCTGCAGCTGCTGCAACTAGAGTTACAGTGCCACCAGCATGTGATGGATCAAATGGTGCGAGCGGTGCACCGGCTGCTGCTTGCGAAGCAGATGTACCGGTCAAGGTTGCAAGAGCAATCACCATGACTCCCGCAATTGAATTTCCAACTAACCAACGACGACGCACGAATTACCTCCTAGGAAGGTTATAGAGAGAGGCGTTATGCTCTCATCATCTGAACCGGGCTTCAATAGATTCGGGAAGTTTTGAGAGGAATATTATGTCCATCGGAAGCAAACGTCCTGCTGAAACTGAAGGCGGACTCATATCACCGTCGTTTGCTGAAGCGATCCATTACATTTCACGGGATCATCACAATTTCTCGTTTAGTAGCGATCACCAACCTGTGCTCACCATCTCACCTGGTGAACTTGTTCTCCTGCAGACATGGGATTGCTACCGTGGCGCGATCACGGGCCCAGAAAATGCATTACTCCCCATCGACGATTCATTAATCAATCCGGCGACTGGCCCAATCTTTGTATCTGGAGCAGAACCTGGAGACACACTTGCCATCACGCTTTGGGATATTAAGCCTGGATCTAGGGGTGTTGCGCGGACATATCCAGGCAATGGCCAACTTCAACACTTGATGAAAGAGCCATTCGCACAGTTCTTCGAGGTTAATGATGGTTGGGTAACGATGAATGAAAAGGTGGGATTTCCAGCTTCACCCATGCTCGGCGTCATTGGCGTTGCCCCTGAATCAGGTGAAATCCCTACTATGCCCGCTGGTAAACATGGCGGAAACCTAGATAACAATATGAACACAATTGGTTCGACGATCTATTTGCCTGTCAAACATCCTGGGGCGCTTCTTGCGATGGGTGATATGCACGCGGCGATGGGCGACGGCGAGATTGGTGGCACCGGGATTGAAATTGCTGGAGACGTTCTCTTTTCAACAGAGCTCCTCAAATCTATTGGCACGCAATATCCGGTAACCGAAACGGCAACCACCTGGATTACACACGGCGTTGCCGTGGAAGATATCCCCCTTGCCATGCAGATCGCTTGTGAAGAAGCCGCTGGGCTATTGGTCTCGCAATGGGGCTTCACAATCGAGGAAGCTTTTATATTTCTCTCTGTCCAAGGAAACCTCGGAATTGCACAGGCCGTTCATCCCAGCACCGGAACGGTTATTGCAAAGATGACAGTCCCTAAGTTAAGCGCTTGCCCCAAACCCTTCAACGTAACAGGAGTAGATCATGTCTGAATCAGCTGCGAACGGATCCACAATGAAGTGGGAGCACGGCGAGACCTGGTATCGCATCGTTGGCGATATCAATAATGGAAGGACTCCAGTGGTTCTTGCACATGGTGGACCAGGTGCCTGCCACAACTACATCATTGCAGTCGCTGACCTTGTAGCACAATCCGGCCGCGCTGCAATCCTTTATGATCAACTCGGCTGCGGTAATTCGACCCATCTCCAAGAGAAGCCTTCCGATTTTTGGACACCTGAACTTTTCATGCAAGAACTTCAACTCCTCGTTGAACACCTCGGCATCTCAAATAAATATGCCTTGCTCGGTCAGTCTTGGGGCGGGATGCTCGGTATGCAATTTGCTACACAGAAGCCTCATGGATTGGCCGCGCTTGTCGTATGCGACTCCCCTGCCAGCATGGAGGTATGGGTAAGTGAAGCGAACAAACTTCGCGCCATGTTGCCACCAGAAGTCGAGGCAACGCTAAAGAAGCATGAAGCCGCTGGAACAACAAGTGATCCCGAATATATTGCCGCGGTAAATGCATTTTACGAGCGTCATCTCTGCAGAGTTCCAATGCCACCAGATGTCCTTGAGTCATTTGCGCGTTTGGATCAAGATCCAACTGTGTATCACACGATGAATGGCCCATCAGAATTCCACGTCATCGGTTCATTGAAAAACTGGAATATCCTGAACGATCTCCACAAAATCGATGTTCCAACACTCCTCGTGAGTGGTGCCTTCGATGAGGCAACGCCGGCAATGGTGAGCGAGATCCATAAACTCATACCTGGATCGGTCTGGGAATTATTTCCAGAGTCCTCACATATGCCACATATCGAGGAGCCAGCTCGCTTCAAGCGAATCGTTAACGCCTTCCTTGATGCGAAGTTAGACGTTTACTAAATCGATATGGCTTTAACCTTTGAGCGAACCTTGGGTTAGTCCTCGGGTGATCTGCTTGTTGAAAGCGATGTAGAGGACGATCATCGGAACGGTGACCATAGTGAGCGCTGCAAAAAGCAACTGATAATTCGTCTCGTACTTCGATGAATATGTTAAGAGTCCAGCAGGTAGGGTCTTCAGGGATTCATTTTGAATGTAGAGCAACGCGAGCAGGAATTCATTCCATGCTCCTAGCGCCGTAAAGACGACCACATTGACGAGTGCAGGGCGAATAATCGGAAGCATCAGCGTTCTGTAAGTCTGGAGATCACTTGCCCCATCAATTCGTGCTGCCTCAAACAACTCCTTCGGCAACGAGTCGATATATGCCTTAACAAGCCAAATAGCTAGCGGAAGACCCATCGCGGTGTAAGGGATGATCAAAGCAAAGCGAGTGTCCTTGAGGTGAAGGTGATCGAAGATCTGGTTCTGCGCAATGAAATACGCCTGAATAGGGAGGAGCAAACCCAAGATAAAGAGGCCGGAAATCGCCTTGTTGCCTTTAAATTTCAATCTACTGAGTGCAAATCCTGCCATCGAACTAAAGATCACGACGATAACGGTGGTGATGAAAGTAACGATGAAGCTGTTGATTGCGTAGAGCCCGAGGCCCCCGTCACTCCAACTCGTCTTAAATACCGAAAAATCAATATGTGTAGGTAGTCCAAGTGGATGTTGTGAAATCTGACCATCAGTCTTAAATGCGCTGAGGAACATCCAAATCAGTGGGAGTAGTGCAGCAAGGGCATAGACGTAGATTGCTACCGAGCCGAGTTTCTTGAAGCGATTCATCAGTACTCCAAGCTCTCTTGCGAGCGACTCTGCCAAGTCCGGAAGCCTAGCGCCGCAAACAAACCGACTAACGAAATGAGAATAGCTAACGCTGATCCATAACCTATCTCTCCGTTGGCAAAAACTGTCTTCACGAGATAAGTCGTCGGAACTTCAGTGGTGTTATAGGGGCCACCATTGGTCATGACGTAACAGAGATCGAATCCTTGGATTCCACCTGTAATACAGAGCAAAATCGCTACCGATGTCGACTGCTGAATCATAGGAACTTTTATCTTCCTGAAAATTTTATAAGCGCCGGCACCATCAAGCGCCGCAGACTCAATGATCTCGGAAGGTAAGCGACTAAATGCAGCGACAAATATCGCCATAAAAAATCCGGAATACACCCAGCCGGAGACGATACAGATGGACATGAGAGCTGTTGAGGGATCTCCAAGCCAAACATGCTGAAGATTTGTCAATCCCACGTCTGCCAGAATCGAATTTAAAATTCCATAGTCTGGGTCATAAATTGCGCTCCACAGTACCGCAATGACAACCGATGGAAGCATTACAGGAATGAAGAGTGAGATTCGCAGGAAAGTGGTGTTTTTTCGAGAGGAGATATACCCCGCGAGAACCAATCCCAGTAGGACTTCAACGACGAGAGTGGCCAATATATAGATCAATACATGTACAAAGGTCGATTGAAAAATCTGATCTTTAAAAGCGCGATAGTAGTTATCAAGACCGATCCAAATCGGCTTTGCGTAACCATCCCATCGGTAAAAACTGAGTCCGAAAGTTCCAATAAAAGGAATGATGACGGCGAAGACATAAATGGCGCATGCGGGGAAGAGCAGGATGAAGAGTCCTGATTTACTACTTGGTTTCAATCAAGACTCTCCATTCCAATGAGGGCATCGCTAACTAGCAATTACTTTGTTTGTACGGCAGCTTCTGCTTGATCAAGTGCGGCTTGTGGACTCTTAAATCCATCCAACACTTGAGCCGTCGCTGTATTCAATGCATTCGCTACTTTAAGTGTGTATCCAGTGTCTGGAGGTGCGACCAGGGTTGCACCTGACTGAAGTAGATCCACCATCTGCTGCGAGAGTGGATCGAGTTTTGACGAGGCACTTGCTTTAGCGACTGGAGTAAATCCAGCTTTCTGCCACGCAACAACTTCGGTCGGGGTAAATGCATCCTTTAAGAACTCAATTGCTTTCGCCTGCTTTTGGCTCTTTGCGTTGACGATGTATCCCGTAGTCACACCCATCACACTGTTTTGATTACCTGCTCCACCGGTAACGGCTGGCAAGTTAAACCAGCTCATATGAAAGTTCGGTGACTGTTGTTGTTGAATGGCAACAATCCAGGAGCCGATCGGCAACATTCCGTATTTACCGGTAAAGAAGAGTGAGTAACCCTGATTATCGCTAATTGAGTTCGCGCTCTTGTTCACATATCCGGCCTTAGCCAAGGCTGACCAATAACCCATTGCCTTCACCCATGCCGGAGAATTGAGAGGTGATTTGGTGCTGAGGGTTTGGTCATATGACTTTTCGCCGACAATGCGAGAGAGGAGATGGCCATTCCAGTTTCCAGCAACCCAAAGATCCTTATTTCCTACTGCAAAAGGTGTGATTCCCGCACTCTTTAACTTGGCAGAGAGCGCCAAGAGTTGGTCCCACGTCTTTGGAACCGAAAGTGAATACTTAGCAAAGATATCTTTGTTGTACCAGATTACGTTTGTGACATCTGAGGTGAAAGGCACCATGTAGATTTTTCCACCTATAGTTGTGGAGGCAAATGATTTTGCAGAGAATTCCGAGTTAAGCCTTGCAGACTGCACAAGTGAGGTGATATCGGCGGCATAACCATCCTTCAACTTATTCTGGAGGCGTTGTCCTGCCCACTCGAAGTACACATCGGGAGCAGTTTGGCTTGTCAATAAATTCTGCAAACCGATGGTTTCATATAAGTCATCATTCTGAATTTCAAAGTCGACTTTCCATCCTGGATTATCTTTTTGGAACTGTGCTGCAGCGGCATCCCAAATTTTCTTCCCGTCTGTGCCATTACTTCCGAAAGCAATTCGAAGCACTTTATCGCTGGAACTCGCTTGCGAAGCCTGCGGCGATAGAACTGTTGCAGTCAGGAGTAATGGGATTATGAGTGCCCAAGATTTTCTTACTTTCATTGCCTTCACCTTTTCCTTAGCTTCCCTAGGTTCGTTTCCGGTTTCTATTATTTCTTAATGCAGTCGTTCTTTAGCCCAACGAAACTCTTCAATGAGATCGCGCAAGAGCATCTCAAGATGATCACCAAAGACCCGGTAGCGGTTTGCGTGTGTCATATTAAGCAACTCCTGGACTCGGTTGATCGCATTGTTAATTGACTTTTCATCCGGCATGGTGAGGTTGGCTCGTAATACTGACGAAATCTCGCCCATGACCACACCGCCAAGCTGATATTTCATAACCCAAGGCATGATCTCTTTTTGGAGGGCTGACAGCGTGAAATCGGCGGAGCATAAGATTGCCGCGTGCCTAGAGATTTCCGCAGCAAGACTCTCGAAAATGGCGGCCGCACCGATTCCATCGCCCGTTCGCCACTTGAAGGCAGCGTCATTTAGTGCTTTCGAAACATCTGGCGAAGCATCTCCGTTCAGGCACGAATCCTGAACAGTTCTACCGAAATGCAGAAATGCCTGCATCTCCTCCGGAGTAGCACCCCTCAATAGCTCAGTCACCGCTTGCTGCCACGCCGAATCCGGATCGTAATGTTCGGGATCCTTAAAGAAATTTGCGCTGGTTCGTAGGGGTATTAGTGATGATTCAAAAAGTTCCATCGGATTGGCGAGGTAACCAGACATATTTTCTATTACCCGAGACTCCCTACCGCGTAACGGGCCAATATGAAGTTCGTAGGTCATCGCAACATCATTGACAGGATAGTTATCCCAATAAAAAGGCTTGTGGCCGGTGCTCTGACGCAAGATCTCTGCATCTCCATAAGTCAATGTCGTTGAGCAAATCTGCCGTCCGGTCCACATCAATTTGAGATCTGAATGTAATCCCGATCCGAATTTAGAAATATATTCTTCATTCCCAATCCCGCAATATTGGGTCGGACATACGATGATATCTAACTCCATGCCAGCCTCTAGAATCTTCTGATATAGGCCATTTACAAAATGGATTTGCGCTTCAACGATGTCCGCAAAGTTTTCGCGATCCCTAACTGTTTGTAAAGTAGTTGGAATGTCATCGAGAAAAATTCCGACGAGCGGAGATCCTAAGTCGCTGAGCTGAATAACTCTTGCCAACTGAGATTGCAAGTGGTCTGGATTGGAATACTCCAGGGTGAGTCCCGGCGACAGCGATGTACCGACGTCGACGCCGACTTTCTTTCCGCGTTCTACTAAATTGCGAAGTTTCGATAACTCGGCTTCCGAGTATGGCTCCTGCCAATACACGCGATGGCTCGGTTGATCTTTTGGCGAACATAGGAAAGTATCCAGCTTCCATTCGCCCAAGAGGTCGATCATTCGCTCGCGTTGTTCGGTAGTCCAAGGCCTTCCGTAGAAACCTTCGATCACTCCCCTGCGGGGCTCAATTTTCATAAAGTAACTGTACTTCCGCTTTACTCGCTCCTGTCAGCCATATCGCTTTCAGTGAGCGCAGTTTTCACTCGCTCTTGGAAGAACGACGAAGAACCCTTGAATCGACTTATCAAAGTAATAAGGAATGCTGCAACGACAGCGATAATGAAAGTGACCTTAACTGGATTGGCGGTACCACCCCAGGTCTTTGCACCGATATAAGCCAAGATGAGGGCACCTAGAATTGGCATCAACACTCCAGTGATTGCAACGCTGACATTGGTCTTTGCAATACCGCGAAGCATCCACGCTGCGGTAATCGCTGTGAGCGCGTAATAGACGACGAACATCAATCCAAGGCTTGATGAGAGGTCAGCCACGATCGTCGCCAAACTTCCACCAGACCAGACTTGGATTATGAACATCAAGAACGAAGGAACGCTGAGCGCGAGAATAGCGAGCCACGGCATCTTGGTCTTGTCGCCGACGCGAGCGAAAGCTCTCCAGAGAACTCCGTCGCGACCCATGGAGTAACCGACGTTTCCGAAAGTGATGATGGTGGTTTCAATTCCCCCTAAGTAGCCAGCCATAATGGCAAGAACGAGCAGATATCCCCATGGCTTACCGGCAAGTTGAATTCCCAGAGCCGACATCCACGCGGAGTTTTTGCTCATATCGGTCGGATTGACTGCTGTTAAAAATAACGCTCCAAAGAAGAGTGAAACGGCGACAACGGCAACCAAGCTTCCAATTCCAGCGAGCCCAGGATTTCGACGAGAACGCTTCGTCTCCTCGTTAACAACCACCGAGGTTTCCCAACCGGAATACCAGAAGACGCTTATAAGGAGGCCTGCGAGAAGGCCAGATCCTCCACCTGCAGCATGCAAACTAAACCAGTGAATGCTCGGCGTGCTTCCAGCATGACGATGTGCGAGCCCGTGATGCAAAGCCATAAATCCGAAAATAGTCATAACAGTTAATTCAAAAGCAGTAATTACCCATTGAAAGCGAGCTGCAAGTCGAATTCCTGTGACAACGAGAAGTGTAATCAACGCCAAAATAATTGAACCTATTACCGTCACAAGCCACTTGTTATTAGCGGCGGTCGAAGAGAATACAGTGAGAAAATTGGTAGCGGCAGGGATGATTGCAAATGAATTAGAAACAACGAAGGCAATCAAAATCAAAATCCCGACGAAAGCTCCGACCATCGGATTGAGGATTCTGCCGACCCACGCGTATGAAATTCCAACATCCGCGCGCCAACGGTTGAGGTGATAGAACGCAAATGCGATGAAGATCATTGGAATGAAACCAACTAAGAGCGCCAGCAGTGCACCATATCCAGAAACTCCGGCGATCCCACCAAGCACACCGGCAATACTGATGCCGGGGGCGGCACTCGCAAACCCCAAAACAATTCCATCCCACAGTCCTAGAACGTTATGGGCTAACCCACCATGAGATTTATGCGAAGAATGCGACACAGCTCCCCCTTACGACAATTTCGGAAAGGCTATAGATGGCTTTCTGCAGTGTCAATGGATTTTCACAGATTTTGCAGGTCGTACTATCTATATAAAGGAATTAATTCAAAGTACTTTGCGAAGAGGACCTGATTATTGGTATCCCCACCCTCCATGTTTGAGGACAAGAAGACTTCCGCTTTTATGCCGTCGTCGTGTAGCTGGGCGACAACCCCAACGACTAGCGCTTGTAGCAAGGCGGCTCCCACTGCTGTCGAGGTAGGGCCAACCGAAAACTCCACTCCAGGTATTGAAATGAGCGCGTCTCCTGGAACACCACAATTGTCCAGTACAACATCGGCGTACTCATGAAGTTTCTTGCCCACCTTGGCGCGCGCCCTCGCGCTAGTGGCGGTCTTTATGCTCGTGAGGACAATTACCTTTGCTCCGAGTTCGCGGGCCTTTATTGCCAAATCAATACTTACCTGATTACCGCCGGAGTTAGAAATAATGATGACGGAATCACCACTCTTTATCGGGTGGGTTCCTATCAACTCCTCTGCAAGCCCAGGCAGCCGTTCATTTTGGCTTCCCGCAATTACGTCTTTATGCAGCATCAGCCTTTCATCCAATATTGGATAAACAGGCGCGAGCCCACCAGCTCGATAGAAAATTTCCTCTGCAAGCAGATGTGAGTGTCCGGTACCAAAGGTATGAATAAGACCGCCCGCCTTTAATGAGGCCGCAGCAAAGTTCACTGCAATGTCTAGGGCGTCGGCGTTTGATCTCTTGGCCTCATCGAAGATTTGCGATAGCGCATCTAAATATTTCTCCGAATAGTTAGCTTGGCTCCCTACGCTGACAAAGTCCTGTGGGAAGTATTCATAGGTGTCTTTTGCTGGTAATTCGTCTCCGGATAATTGGATGAGTTTGCGGACTCCATCAATCGGAGCCACAGAAGGTCTCCCTATTGAAATGTGAGGGATTGCGATTTTAAATGTATTAAGAATGAGATTGAAGTAATAGTCGCTATTGCCAACGAGTCCACCGATAAGCTTGATAGAGGAAATGTCAGCTTGCTTGGACGCCGCCTCAGCGATTTTGAAAACCTCATGAACTGCATCATCAAGGATTTGCCGAGCTACGTGATCGCCAGATTCAGCGAGCTCTAGAACACGCTGGGCAAAGGCGGATATTGCGGGAACAGGGCGATCAAGTTGGTGAATCACATTTGCGAGGTTGGCGGCATCCGTCTCAAAATGCTCTAGCGCTGTAGGCAGCAGGGCCGTCTGTGGGCCTCGCATATCAGCGCTCTGTAGTGCGCGGTTAATACCCTCTTTCCCGATCCAGTACCCGCTCCCCTCATCGCCATACAAGTAGCCATGACCACTCACTTCTCGAAGTTCACCTGCCGCCTCAAATAGGGCGGTGATTCCTGTACCAACCGTAATAACGAGGTCGTCTCCTTCAGACGTTGCAAGATAGGCCGCCACCGTGTCCGAAGTGAATACCACTCGCTTCACATTGATTGTTCCAAATATGGCGCGTGCGAGAGCCTCCCGATCCGAAGGCCTAACCGGTATCGCTGCGAAACTAATCCCAATGACATCAAGTTGCGCGGTTCGTAACTCATCATCGCCGGACAGGGCGCCCACGATCGAAGTGATTAAGGAATTTACTAATTCTCCGGATCCATGTCCAACGCCTGCATGCACGCGAGTCATAGGAGACGAATCAGCCAAATGAATTGTGCAGATAAGTTTGGAGCCGCCGCAATCCATCACTATGTAACTGAGATTGGCGGTATTGCTTGAACTATCCAGCGAGTCGACGACCACAGTGGACCTTCTCCAATCGAATATGATGAGTGCGTGGAACCCCTGAATCTTGCTCCAAATATTTCAATACGGCAAGCGATTCCTGCTGATCGAGCTGCGCTTTTAAACGTATGTTTACGAACTGGAAATTCGGGTCTGGACGGAACTGATCTCTTCTTTGATCCCGAAATTCTTGGCAATGTCTACGTTGCTCCATATCTTGATTTCTCTCCAGAATTTTCCTACGCGATTGTTGCCCCTGAACCTTGCGGCTACTTACTTGCTGCACTCGATACGACGGAATTTGAATCACTACTTGCCCGCGAATATTGGCCAAAATTGCAAGGGAGGTATGAATTTGCGCATCCCCATTTCAAGCCTAGTGATCTAGAAATATTCTTTATGATTCATAATCCTGAATTAGCGCCTAAGGCAATAAAAGAAAAGTACCCATCTCATATGCATATCGACTTGCTTCCAAAGATCCAAGGACAAGGCATTGGAGGCCGAATAATCAGGATGCTCTTAGATCAATTGAAGGCGGCTGGATCTACTGGGGTTCATCTCAGCGTGGGGATGAAGAACGAGCGGGCCCAAGCTATTTATAGGAAATTAGGATTTGTCGATCTTGAGCAGTCCGGGGACGCTTTATATATGGGACTCTTACTTTAGGAACTCTTTAGAAATCGAGCGCTTTCCGAGCAAGTTCCAATTCAACGTTTCCGATGTCGAGTACATGCGCATAGGAATACCAATAGTCCTCCGCAATTGAATACTCCTTCATGCTTCGCAGCGTCCGATCGATCTCATCCCACGTGATTCCAAGTTCCACTGGATTATGCCTGGTCCCGGCCTTTTGAACTATTGACCTTACCCGCGGATAATTGTTATCGGTAAGTGCAGAGATAATAAGCACTCCGATCGAAACTAATTCGCCATGCAAAATCGTTCGCCCAGTTACTTGTTCAAAAGTATATGCAAAGAAATGCTCACTTCCTTCTTCAAAGCGGGCATGGCCAAGTTCATGACTCAACCAACCATTCTCCCGATACAACTCCATAAGAGTTCGAATACCTACCTCGGATTGAGCTGCAATCTCCGAAGCTACTTCCTCCAGGACATCTATGTACTTTAGCGAAGCATCTGCCGCACGCGTATTCCAAGGTATCGACTTTCCTAAGTCAGAGGCCATCTTCCAATCTGCGTAAGCGGTATGGCACGAGAGCACATCCCCAATACCAGCAGAGATAAATTGGCTCGGAGCGCTCTGTAAAATCGAGTAATCAACAATCACTTTTTCAGGGATTGCATCCCCCTGGTAACTCACTCGGTTATCAGTGCGGATTGCACTCATCCGTGTGAAACAGGCATCGACCGACGCCAGCGTTGGAACTTGTATGAGGCGCTGGCCAGATCTCCAATGCATCCATTTCGCCACATCCATTGCAGATCCGCCGCCAACGCCCACAATCGTCACGCCATCGGGAATAGATTCTGCGATTTCATCGAGTGCTTGCGGAGAAAGCTCCCTTGCTTCAATAATCTTTACCGGAGCTCTGCCAAAACGCCCTTTAATAAATTCCCATGGGTTCGGTTGCATAACAACCACAGTTGAACCAAGTTGATCACCAAGCCCATCGAAAAGCCCATGGCCGTACTCAACAGCGAACCCATCTTCAGCGACGAAATTGATTTCTGACATGGCTCCCCTCCTACGTAATCACGACCTTTTACAGTCGATAAATGTGCCCCGAGTGGGGGTCGAACCCACACTGGGAGGATTTTAAGTCCTCTGCCTCTGCCATTGGGCTATCGGGGCCATATTTAGTTATGACTTCTTACCTAGCGAGTACGCGAGTGTACTAGAGGTACAAAGTGGGTTGGAAACCCTAAGAACCCTTGATAAACCTTGGTTATCAAGGAGAATCGGGCCTTGGACGATGTATGGCCCAATTGAAGGAGTTTTTTTGTAATGAGAAAGATTGCACTTATAACTGGAGCCGCGGGCGGTATCGGGGCAAAGATTGCCGAAAGACTTTCAAAGGATGGATTCACTCTCATCTGTATTGATAAGGTGGGCTCTACCCTTTCGGAGCGCAATTCTTTGGCTGACTGTCATACCTTCGAAGTGGATATCACTTCTACAACAGATATTGCAAAATTACATTCGACACTTCTTGACCGTGATTTATTGCCCACTCATATCGTAAATGCCGCTGGTGTTTTCTTTACTCATGATCTTTTAACAATCACCGAGGCGGAGTATGACCTCATAATGGATGTGAATGTCAAAGGCATTGTTCTGCTCTGCCAACAATTTATCCCGCATCTCCTAGAGCGCAAGAGCGGCAACATCATCAATATCTCCTCTACCGCTGGTTTGCGCGGTGGGCGCAACCGCGCTGTTTACTCTGCCTCGAAAGCGGCCGTAATCTCCCTGACGAGGTCCCTCTCGGTCGATTACGGAAAGTTCGGCATTAGAGCGAATGTAATCTGCCCCGGCTTGATTGACACACCGATGGCAGCTTGGATTACAGATAACCAACCCGCGCTTGCAGAGTGGGAGAAATCCATCTCTGCGCAGCGGATTGGAACACCAGAAGATATCGCCGATGCCGTGAGTTTCCTGGCATCGGAAGCATCTTCCTACATGTATGGATCCACCATGGTTATCGATGGCGGAGGAACGGCTTAATTAGTTGCTGGCTTCTCCATAGTTGAAGGTAGTGACACAGCCACCATCCACCGTAACGATCGCGCCTGTCATAAAAGAGGCATGATCCGAGACCAAGAAGGTGGCGACATTACCGACTTCAATAGGCTGAGCTTGGCGTCCAAGGGGTTGCATTGAGGCAGCCTTCTCACGAATAGCGACTGCCTTATTGAACTGCTCCTCGCTCAACGTGGTACGGCGGCGACCCAATCCCGTATCAATGTAACCAGGGCAGATTGCATTGGTGCGGATGCCGTGGGGGGCGTAATCCACTGTTAATTGCCGCGTGTAGTTGATGATTGCGCCCTTTGAGGCACAGTAGGCAGGCGCCTTTGGGGCACCAATGAGGCCGTAGGTTGAAGCTATGTTGACGATGCGGCCATCATTCTTTGCTAGGAAATGTGGAAGTGCATATTTGGTGCAGAGGAATGTTCCCCCGATATTTACATTGATGACTTTCATGAAATCGTCATATGAAACTTCGTGCGTTCTAAATTGGCCGCCACCGACACCTGCATTATTAATCAAGATGTCGAGCGTTCCAAAGGTGCTCACCGCGGTGTCAATCAAATTTACAACATCGGCCTCTTGCGAGACATCGGCCTTAACAAATATTGCTTTGCCGCCTGCATCTACAATCTCTTGAACGGTGCGCTCACCGTCTTCAACCAGAACGTCAGATACGACAACACTGACGCCTTCTTCCGCTAGTCGCTTTGCGGTAGCTCGGCCAATTCCATTGCCGGAACCGGTAACAACGCCAACTTTATTTGTTAAACCAAACATAATTACCCTCGATCGCTCTTTACTTCAGCCTCATTTAGGTGAAGGTCTCTTCATTAAAAGGAGATTAATTCCACTCAACTATTGTGCGAGTCATGATCACTGTGGTGATGAAACGCTTAAACAAGTTCAATGGGTCTTCATCAGTAAGTTCTACTTCCTTAGTACCAACGCGAGTGGTACCCGGCAGCCATGTAGCCATCTCTGCAAAGTCACTGTTATGGAAGCGAATTTTGATTGTGGCAGGCATGGAAATATTTGGAGTCTTGATGTGAGCGAGCTGCTCGATGGCCTCACGTGCCTTGGTCTCAATGAGAGAGCAAGCCTCCTTTGGATGCATATTGTCAGCAGCAAAACGCGTGACGCTCTTCTTGACTACGGCAGCTTTTACATCCGGTGACCAAACCTTGGTTTCGACCTCAGTGATTTCATCACCGGTCACCAAGACGATTGGTACGCCGTACTTTTGTGCAACGAGCGCATTCAAACCTGCTTCTGAAGCAACTTCCCCATTGAGCCAGATATCTGAAATCGCACGTGGGTTATACGTGTGAGACAAAATCGATCCATCACTGCTCATCGAGCCGTGATAGGAGACGAAGAAAATTGCATCAAATGAGGAATCCAAGCCCTGCATCATGTAGAGCGGCTTGTACTTGCCTGAAAGGTAGCGAGCATTGCCAGCCAGGGTATCAGGACGAAGATTCTGCATTGATGAATGTGAATCGTTTATAAGGAACTCTGTAGCGCCTGCAGCCATCGCACCCTTGATGCTGGCATTTACTTCATCCTGCAGAAGCCCCCGATAGTAAGAATATTCGGGCTTGCCAGGTATGCACTGCTCCCAGTCAACTACTCCTGCAGTGCCTTCCATATCTGTGCTGATGTAAATTTTCATAACAACGCCTTTCTTGGTCGGAATTCAGGTTGAGTCGAACTTTCGGTCATGAGTGTGTAGGTAGAACCTTCCATGCCAGCAGCGGCACCGTGGCTGCCATCGGCGTTGATTGCAAGGCAACGAAGTTCAGCGCGGAAATCATCGGGAAGTTTGCGGGCTTCTTGAAGCGCAGCAAAGCATGCATCTTCAGGGCTCATTCCAGCCTTCATGTTCTCGACGATAGTGCGTGCTGCTCCGCTACGAAGCGCAAGCTCACCACGACCTGTGCATGCAGCTGCGCCATAACGGATATCTGCATAGTTTCCCGCTCCTGGAATAGATGAGTCACCGATGCGACCAGGGTGCTTATATGGGTATCCGCTTGTGCTTACCCCGCACACAATCTCGCCAGACTTGTCCATCGCGATGATGTTGATGGTTCCCCATGGTCCTTCATGTGGGGCCATTCGCTTGACGAGTTCCAATGATGCCTGGCGATACCGCTCATCGCCGGACATCGCCTTGGTATTTTCACCCTCGATTGACTCATCGGAGGTCTTTTGAAGTTGTTCAAGCCAGAGCGCCTTTGCTTCTGGCGTGAGCAACTCCGCCTTAGGAAAACCTAAATACTCTGCGAACTCTTCCGCTCCGGCGCCAACAAGGAGCGCATGTTGTGGAAGTTTCTCCATGACAGCGCGTGCGATTGAGATTGGATTTGGATAATTCTTTACTGCACCGACTGCGCCAAATGCACGTGTAGAACCAACCATGATTGAAGCATCGAGTTCGACGATTCCCTTTGCGTTAGGAAGGCCACCAGTACCTACATAGTGATCTGCAAGGTTGTCTTCGCAAAGCCGCAATCCTCGCTCAACTGCATCGAGCGCACTGCCACCGCGACGTAGAATCTCCATTGCTGCTGGTACGCCCGCCTCACTACGTTCACTACCGATAATCAATATTTCAGACATTGAGCTCCACTTTCGCTAGGTTAACCTTGATAAAGCAAGCAAGCGGCCTTGTGTGACCCCCCACCAATACTTAACAACTCCGGGTCCTTTACCCCACACGACTCCATCGCGAAAGAGCAACGGTTCTTAAATTTGCATCCCTGACCACTACTCGACGGGTCAATCTCCATGCCTGCAAATTGCGTTGATAGTTTGGAGCCGGCATGCATTTGCGGAATAGAAGCGAGCAACATCTTTGTGTATGGATGTTGGGGATTGGTAAAGACTTCCTCCGTTGGTCCGATCTCAACAATTTTGCCGAGGTACATCACTGCAATTCGATCGCTCATCTGACGAACAACTGCAATGTTATGGGAGATGAAGAGAATCGTAAGGCCGAGGTCACGCTTCAAGTCCAGTAATAGGTTGACAATCGTTGCTTGCACCGAGACATCAAGCGCTGAAACCGCTTCATCGGCAATCAGAATCTTTGGATTTAGTGCCAGGGCGCGTGCAATTCCAATGCGCTGGCGTTGTCCTCCTGAGAACTGGCGGGGATGTGAATGAAGCGCGGACTGAGGCAAGCCAACCAAGTTCAGAAGCTCTTTGATTCGATTATCAACTGTCTCCTTGCTCTCCAACTTATGGAAGAGCAGAACCTCTTTAAGCATCGAATGAATGGTCATTTGCGGGTTGAGTGAGGAGAATGGATCTTGGAAGATCATCTGCACAGAACGACGTTGTTCTAGGGTGCGACCACGACTTACGTTTTGGTCAAAAATCTGTATCTCACCGCTGGTGAGCTCATACAAACCGACTAAACAGCGGCCCAAGGTGGATTTGCCGCAACCTGATTCCCCGACAAGTCCGATAGTTTCACCCTCGAGAATATCTAAGTCGACTCCATCAACAGCTTTTACTTGGAATGGCGGAACTTTCTTGATGCGCTTCCAGATGCTCTGATGTGAAGTGAAATACTTTGTTATTTTGGAAGCCTTCATAACTTCTTGAGTCATTTTTGACCTCCTTTGTTGATAGTCGACAAACTCTCCATTTTTACGATTTCCGATGAGTGGAAGCAGGCTGCATGAGCACCCTTTGTATCAATAATGGGTGGCTCACTCGCTAAACAATTATCTTGAACAGCAAAGCAGCGCGGGGCAAAGGGACACCCCTGTAGTGGCTTAGTGAGATCTGGTGGTTCGCCCAATATAGAGAAAAGGCGATGCACGGGGACATCTGGGTCTGGTGCTGACTTCAAAAGCGAATATGTATACGGGTGCCCTGGGTTTTGGAAAGTTTTCTGCACTTCACCGGATTCGATAAAACGTCCGGCATACATCACGAGCAACTTGTCGCAAATCTCATTCACGACAGCTAAGTCATGGGTAACAAATACCACTCCCAAATTTTCTTTCTCGCGCAAATCTAAAAGCAGACGAAGAACCTGTGCCTGAATAGTTACATCAAGCGCGGTAGTCGGTTCATCACAAAAGATCATCTGAGGATTGCCAGCTAGCGCGATGGCGATCGCGATGCGCTGACGCAGTCCGCCTGACAATTGATGCGGATATGCATTCAGGCGCTTTTCTGCTTCGGGAATGCCAACAAGCTCCATTAACTCAATTGCTCGAGCCCGTGCTTTGTTTTTATCCCAGCCTAAACGGAAACGTGGCGCCTCCATGATTTGGTAGCCCACTGTAAGAACGGGATTGAGCGCAGTCATGGAATCTTGAAAAATAATCCCAATCTTCTCCGCCAAAAGCGCCCTGCGCTCTTTCGGTGACTTGCTGAGCAGCGGCACTCCCTCGAGATAGATCTCTCCACTGGTATATCGCGCGGTACTTGGTAGCAGGTCAAGCACCGCTTTAAGGGTCATGGATTTACCGCTACCTGACTCGCCCACTATGCCGACCGATGCTCCGGAGTCAATCTCGAACGAAACGTTGCGTAGAACCTTTAAGAGGCCACGAGAGGTCTCGATTTCAACGCTGAGATTATCTACGCTGAGAAAAGGCTTCATTTGATCAGCCTCTTCACGAGGCCATCACCGATGAGTGAGAGTGAGAATCCGACGATAACGACCATAAATCCAGGGATAAATGGAACCCACCACTCTTGCAAGATATACGCCTGACCTTCTTGGATCATGGCACCCCATTCAGGCGTTGGATCGGCAACCCCTAAACCAAGGAATGAGAGCGTCACAATCGCTAAAATACTGAGCACGATGTCGCTCATCGAAAATGTAATTGCTTGCGAGATTACATTGGGTAATACATGGCGACCCAGGATTCGCTTAGTTGGGAGTCCACTCAATTGCGCTGCATGCACGTAATCCAGTTCTTTGACGACCAAGACCTGTGCTCGAACTATGCGGCAGTATGCAACCCAACCCACCACCGTAATCGTGATGATAATTGATTTAGCTCCGGCACCGAATACCAGTGAGAAGGCAATTGCCAACACATAGAATGGAAAGGCAATCGTTACATCAACGATTCGCATGAGCAGCAAATCAAACCATCCGCCAAACCAGCCTGCAAGCAGACCAAGTGTGGTCCCAAATATGAAGGGAAATAGCACTGCCAATATTCCAACCGCCAGATCAATGCGTGCGCCAAATATTAAGCGGGTGAAGACATCTCTCCCTAAATCATCGGTTCCCAAAATATGATGAATCGAAGGCTTCAGTAATGTATTCGAGAGATCTTGTGCGGTCGGATCCGTGTGAGTGATCCATGGTGCAAAAATTGCCAATATGGCCAGCGTGCCAAGTATCGCGACGCCTACCCACATGGCATATGACTTCTTTTTCATTTGATCACCACTCTCGGATCTAGGGCGGCGTGAACCACATCTGTAAGGAAGTTAACCAGCACTACGGCGATGGCAAAAAACAAGGTGACGCCCTGCACAACAGGAAAGTCGCGCGAGCCGATTGCATTGATCATCAGCGAACCGGTTCCTGGAAGAGCAAAAACGCGTTCTATCACCACGGTCGCGCCAACGAGATACGCGATGTTCACACCCAAGACAGTGACTGAGGCAATTACTGCATTGCGCACAATATGGAGCGCCAAGATGCGTGACTTCTTCAAGCCTTTTGCATTAGCCGTCAAAACGAAATCCGACTCCATAATCTGCAAAATACTGCTACGAAGGCTACGAATGAGGATTGGCGAGAGCGATATGGCAATTGCCATGCAAGGCAATATGGCTGAGCGGAAATGCTGCCAAAACGTGTCACCGAATCCACTCACGGGGAACCATTTGAATTTGAGGCCAAAGAGCAGAATCAGCTGCAAGCCGGTCCAAACCTGAGGCATTCCAAGTCCGATAATGGGGATTACACGTACTACCTGATCTCTTACCGCACCTTCCTTGCTGGCTGCGAAAATTGCAAGTGGAAGTGAAATGAGAATGGAAAAGAGAACTCCACCAATAAGGAGAAAGAAAGTTACTGCTAATCGCCCTTGAATTAAACTTGCGACGGATTGCTGCGTAAAGAAGCTATTCCCAAGTGATCCGTGCAATAGATGGTTTAAGAATGATAGGTATTGCTCAGGGAGAGGCCGGTCAATTCCGAGAGCGTGATGTACCTGCGCCGACCGCGCCGCATCGGCGCGCTGTCCTAGGATCGTATCGGCAGGATCACCAGGTACTAGGTGAATCAAAGAAAAGATGCCTAGCGATATTCCAAAAAGAACTGGAATTAATTGCATGAATCTCTTAACGGTGTAGCTTAAAAAATTCATTATTTAATATCCGTTCCTTTCTCTGAATCAAGTTGAAATGCCTCTCTGCGCGACTGGGTAAGAGTCGTGCAGAGAGGCACGATTAACTAACGAGCTTTAGTTGCTCTTCTTAACGTTCTCCATGTGATACTGCAATGTAGGTGTCACTTGGAAACCGGTGATCTTCTTGCTCCATGAGTAGATGTATGGTGCGTTGTAAACGTACATCATCATGGCTTCATTAGCTGTTGTTGTCTGTGCATATGAATATGCCTTCTGACGAGCAACTGGATCAACCGTTGATTGACCTGCCTTGACAGCTGCAACTACTGATGGATTGTTGTAGTTGGTGTAGAAGTCGAATGTTCCGCCTTCCTTAGGGCTAAGTGCAAAGGTCATCAATTCATCTGGGTCTGAAATATCCATAGTCCAGGCTGTGCTGGTGATTTGATAGTTCATCGCCTTCTGTGTTTGACGCTTAACCTTTGGCTCTTGCGCCTTAATGGTCAGTGTTACACCAATCTTCTTGAGGTCAGCTTGGAAAATTGAGCTCATAGCACGGTCTTCCACGCTTCCAGATGAAGAGAGATATTCCAGCTTCAGGCCCTTTGAGAACTTGGACATTGCGAGTTCCGCAGCCGCCTTCTTCAGGTCGAATTGGATACCTGGTGTCTTTGGATCGTAGTAACCGACGTTAGGAGCCAGGATTGAGTTTGAAGGTACGCCAAGTCCAGCAAGCACAACCTTGATGATTGACTTGCGGTCAAGTGCATATGACAGCGCACGACGCACGTGAACATCGGCAAGTGCTGGAACCTTCTCGTTCATTGCAAGGTACTCGGACTGAGCAGCTGGGAAAGGAGTAACAACGATTCCAGGTGTGGTCTTCAATTGTGCAACAGAAGTTGCCGGTGGGAATTCGTTGATATCTGATTGACCAGATTGCAAGTCAAGCGCACGGGTATTGTCATCTGGAACGTACTTCCATGTTACAGAGTTCAAGTAAGGCTTGCCTGGCTGCCAGTAGTTCTTGTTAGCAACGAACTTGATATAAGAACCTGGAACCCATGAATCAAACTTGAATGGACCAGTTCCGATTGGGTTCTTGAAGAACGCATCGGCGGTCTGGCCACCATAGTTGTTAGGCAAGATCGCGTTTGAGAAGCATGCGAGATCTGAGAGCAAAGGTGCCCAAGGTGTATTGGTCACGATAACAACAGTGTCTGGAGCTGTAGCTGTTACGGACTTGATAGCTGTATCCAAGAAGCCCCAACCATTGCCCTTAACCGCAGTATCCAATGAGAACTTAACGTCAGCTGATGTCATTGGTGTGCCATCGCTGAACTTCACATCAGTACGAAGCTTGATTGTCCATGTGACTTTATCTGAAGCCACTGATGCGCTCTTCGCTAACCAAGGGCTTACGTTCTTTCCATCTTGGTTAATCATGAAAAGTGGTTCAAAGATTTGTTGCTGAATAAAGATCGAGTCATTTTGTGCGAGATCAGGATTGAATGTCGCAAAATCTTGGTTTCTTTCCAGAACCAAGTCACCGGAAGGTGAAGCGTTATCAGCGTGCGCAGGTACTGCGATAAATGCAGTTGCTGCAAGGCTGACTGAGATTGCCGCAGTGAGTAGTTTGAAGGGTTTTTTCACTAGCCAGTTCTCCTTATGTTTGGTGTAAGTAAACGGGTTGGTAAGGTGTGCGACATTAACAGTCCACTTGTCTAATGAAAATACTTTTCGTGTGAGGAAAAAATATGACGGCGCACAACGTTTATAACGAATTGAAAGTAAGCGACCGGAAATTACGCTCAATTGTGGAGTTAATCGAGCCACCTCTTGTTCAGCCGAGTGACGGAAATAACACGAGTGAGCACAAACGTATTCTCATCGATGTACCCATAGGCGTGAAAGACATGGTGGCCATAGAGGGCGTTGTGCGTGGAAACGGTAATCCGAATTGCAAAGAGCATGGCGTGCCTGAACCGCAGAACGCGTGGGTTATCGACAAAATTTTAAAAAGTGGAGCGCAAATTGTCGCGACGACCACACTCCTTGAGTACGCGGCCGGTGCGCAGCACCAAGATGTGCCTGAAACCCGTAACCCGCAGGATCCAACCCTGACCGCTGGTGGGTCAAGTGCAGGCTCGGCAGCGCTCGTCGGGGATGGCGCACTTCCTCTTGCAATCGGAACTGATACTGGGGGATCAATCAGAATTCCTGCTGCCTACTGTGGCTGTTATGGCATAAAGCCAACGTATAACGCTATTAATTTGGATGGGGTCACTCCCCTCGCACCAAGTCTGGATCATCTTGGCTTTCTCGGTGAATCACTTGAAATAATTGATCGCGCACTTGTTGCAACAATTCCAAATTACGAATCGCTATCAGAGTCAAACAACGTTGAACGCAAACTCAATATCGGCATTCCGCGTAACTGGGTAAATGACTCGCGTAATGACGAAAATATTTCTAAGAGATTTGCGCAACTTGAAAATGAACTTCAAAGCGCGGGTCACTATTTAAGCGATATCGATACTGTGCTATTTGAAGAGACGCGCAAAAACTTTGTATCAATCGTTCTTTATGAAGCTTGGCAGGTACACAAAGAAATGATACAAAGCGAACCAGAGTTTTTCGGTAATGACACCAGACGACTTCTACAAAGTGCATCAGAAATTTCACTAGCGGAATATGAAGGCGCATTGCAAGATCGTGAATTGCTAAGACCACAGATCGACGCTCTACTTTCGGATCTCGACCTTTTGCTTATGCCTGCAGTTCCTTATTTTGCTCCTACAACGACACCGCCGCTTGATTCAGAACTCGGTGGATACGAAGGTTTGTATTCCGAAGTTTTCAATGCAACTGGTCATCCAGCGCTCGTATCGCCGTGCAATTGCACGCCAATGAAAATGGGTGTTCAACTGGTTGGCAAGATAAACGCGGATAATCAACTGATTGCGGATGCAAGAATTATTGATGCATTCTTAAAAGAGTGAATGTCCGCCGTCTACGGATAGGCATTGGCCAGTAACCCATGAAGATTTCTCCGAGATAAAGAAGGCAACGGCGTTAGCGATATCTTCGGGCTCACCGAGACGACGCACTGAAATCGCATTGACAATCTTCTCTTGTCCTTCTTTGCCGTAACTTTCCCACTGCTTTATTGAGGAGGGATTCGACAAGATAAATCCCGGTGCAATGCAATTGACGGTGACCCCGTGAGGTCCGAGCTCGTATGCCATTTGGCGGGTAAAAGATATTTGTGCCGCCTTAGCCGAGGCATAGGCTTGGATTCCAGTGAGGCTCACGCTCCGTCCAGCACCAGAGGAGATGGTGACGATTCTCCCCCATTTTTTGGCTTTCATTGCAGGAACTACTGCACGAGTGCAGTGAAATGTGCCCAGAATATTCGCCCCATAAATGGCGTTCCAATCAGCATCCGTTACATCCTCTAGGGGCTTATGAACTTGTCCTACGACGCCGCCCGCGTTATTAACGAGGATATCTACTGGTCCTACCTCGCTAAAAAACTTTTTAACTGGTTCTTCATCAGAGACATCAACCTGCGGAAAATCTATGCCATGAACCTCATACCCTAAACGAGTTAGCTCTTCGGCAATCTCCTTGCCAATTCCATGACCCGCACCTGTTACGACCGCGACTTTTTTCATGAATTCATAATAGGGGCTAGGAACTCGCGCATGGTCTGTTGAAAAAGCTCTGGTTCTTCGCGTTGCGGGGAATGACCGGACTTTTCAAAAATTACGAGCTGGCTATTCGGAATGAGTGAGGTAATGAGTTCCGCAGAGTAAACAGGAGTGACCCAATCCGCACGGCCAACAGTAACCAACGTCGGGCAGGTGAGTTTTGGAAGATCGGGCTTCAGGTCATAGACCGGGGTATTCTTTTGGAAAGTCCAGTTATGTGCTTCATGACGATAAAAGCCTTCCTCAACCATCTTTGCCGCAGCAACGGGATCGTAATGGAAGTCGTATAGCGGAATCAGTTCAGCCCAGCGTTCTTTGAGATCCTGATCATCATAAATTTCGCCAGACCAGTAACGATCAAAGTTCTCCCAATTAAGTTCAACTCGTGTTTGGTTGCGTGCATTCTCCTTGAGGGTTTCAAAGTTGCTTGCATCCGGCGAGGTGTCGCGTAGGATCATGGCCTTCACATGCTCTGGGTAGCGAACTGCGTACTCCATCGCGATGAATCCACCGTACGAACCTCCGGCAACGACAATTTGATCAACGCCCATCCACTTGCGAAGCCTATCGACGTCAGCAGCCCATTGCTCATGTGAATATGGAGGAATTCCTTCAGAGATTCCGCACCCGCGTGCATCAAATACCACTACTTGAAAAATATCGGAGAGCGGACCAAAAGTCGCTTTAGGTTCATGGAAAGAGCCGATTCCGCCTCCGCCATGGTGGGCAATTAATACCGGCTTACCTTTTTCCTCACCGAGGACTTCTACATAAAGGTTTGCACCATTGATATTTACCCACATATTAATCTCCTTTGATTGGAGCGGACTTTACATCCAATTTCAAGAGTCAAGTTAAATCGTGAAGAGCATTGTTGCTAAAGCGCTCAACATAATTGCACCTGATTGCGCCCCATTTACTACGCCATTCGCGCTGCCCAGCGTTACCGCGGCCGCTGGAATTCCTAGTTGTGCGCTTGCCAGCAAGACGCTCCGCTTTGGTTGCTTGAACATGAGCGAAGGTAAGTGGCTAATGAGCGCTCCGACCAGCAACAGAATTGCAAGAAGAATCGCATCGCGCGAATGAAATGTTTGCCTGATGTCGATCGAGGAGCCAAGCCAAACAAAATAGATCGGTGCAAAGAATCCTTCGCTCACACCAAAGAGTTGCCTCGCTAACCGATGAGGTACTCCAATACTTGCCAACGCAACTCCTAGCGTAAACCCGGCGATCATTACCGAGGCATGCAGGTGTACTGCTAGCGCAGCAACCAAAATAAGAAGCGCCAGACTAATTCGAAGTTCAAGACCTAAGTGATCAGCTTTAGAGAGCTCATGGGTATGGGTGAGCCAACCGCGCACTTTCGCGAAGCGAAGCATGAAATAAACCACTATTGCAATTGCGAGGATTATCAAGGCTCCATATGTCGCACGAATTTGACCAGATTTTTGTGTAAAGAAAGGCAGCGCAATAAATGCGACAGCATCAGCGATCGTTACTTGAGTAATCAGAATACTGAGCGAAGGGCTGGCCGACCAGCTCGTGACAATCGGCATAACCAGCGCTGCGGAACTCGAAAATAGGATTACCGCTAATAATTTCCAATTGGTGAAATGTGTAATTTCCTTAATCGCGAGGGAAGCGATGACGGATACAACCAAATTTCCCGCGAGGATCCAGAAAGCCCTTCGAAACGCGGTCTTCGTGAGGGATCGATAATCAATATGACTGCCCGCAGTAAACATCAACAGTGCGAAACCCACCGTCGCTAATAATTTGAGGGACGGGTCTTGATACGGAATTTTTCGAAATCCACTTGCGCCAAAGACCGCGCCAATCAATAACTCCCCAACTGCGACAGGGACAGAAAACTTTTTCGGCACGCGAAGCAGCGGACCAGCAAGGCCGGCAACGATCAATGCGCCGAGCAGCTCAAGGGTCATGCCTTTAATATTAGCCTCGACGTTGATTTTTCGTGCCCTAGACTTGGGTACATGACGACCATTGATAGAAATCGCCTAAAAGATCTTATTTCTCGCGAAGAAGGGCGCTTCCTGACATTGCACCCAAAGAGCGGTGAGCTCTTTGAAAAGGCACGAAAGGTAATGCCCGGCGGGGTTCCGATGTCGTGGATGGCCAAATGGCCCGGCGCCTATCCAATATTTGTAGATACTGCTCATGGAGCACGATTTACCGATGTCGATGGAAATGAATATGTTGATCTCTGCTTGGGTGATACGGGTTCTATGACTGGACACTCCCCGGCCGCAACAGTAGATGCAATCAGTGCCCAGCTTAAGCGTGGACTCACGGCAATGCTTCCCACCAATGACGCCGTTGAAGTCGCCTCGCTATTGTCTGATCGCTTTGGTCTTCCCCTATGGCAATTCACTGTTACGGCAACTGATGCGAACCGTCACGTCATCCGTTATTGCCGATTGATTACTGAACGCTCCAAAATAATTGTTATTGATAAGTGTTACCACGGCTCGGTCGATGAAACCTTCGCAACCCTGGATGAAAATGGAAATACCATAAAGCGTCCTGGGAATTTGGGAGCGCCTGTTGATCCTGCTCTCACAACGCGCGTCGTTCCCTTTAACGACTTAGCGGCGATGGAGGCTGCACTCGCGCACGGAGATGTTGCCGCAATCCTGATGGAACCCGCGATGACCAATATCGGAATCGTCCTTCCCGAAGATGGATACCTACACGCAGTAGGCGAATTAGCGCGCAAATATGGAGCGATGTGGATTATCGATGAGACCCACACAATTTCAGTTGGTCCCGGAGGAATGACTGCGCTTCACGGCCTTAAGCCGGACTTCCTTACTATTGGTAAAGCAATTGCTGGTGGCATCCCTACCGGTACTTTTGGAATGCAAAGTGAGATAGCCGATCGGATCAAGGCCAAGGTCGATCGTGAGCTTATTGATACTGGTGGAATCGGAAGCACTTTAGCCGGAAATGCACTGAGCCTCGCGGCAATGCGCGCGACCCTCACTCACGTGCTGACTGAAGAGGCATTTGCGCGCATGGTGCGTCTAGGCAATTTATGGTGCGACGGTGTTGAGTCGGCAATCAATGAATTTAAACTCCCATGGCATTGCTCCAGGCTTGGAGCCCGCGGTGAATATCTCTTCCAAGCAACCGCACCAAAGACCGGTAAAGAAGCTGCGGATGCCGGTGACTTCGAGCTGGAACAGTACATCCACCTCCGCCTACTCAACGATGGCTTCCTCATTACTCCATTCCACAACATGGCACTGGTCTCACCAGATACAACGGATGCAGATATCTTGGCGCACACCGAAGCGTTCAGAGCAATGTGCAAAGAACTCGTTGGCGCTTAATTGGAGTTACGCAACCTCCTACGCCCTCATCGGACGATCCCGCGGACATCGTGGACATCTGATTCGCCGTGGTCACTGACACCACTGCGTTTACTCATCCTTCTCTTTGGGCTTACCCTCTTTGGATTTGGCGAAGCCCTCCTTATTCAATCGACGCTTGGTAACAGCCCGTGGGTCGTTCTGTCACAAGGGCTAAGTAAGCACTCGCCGCTATCTATTGGCTGGGCCACTTTCGCAATCAGCATCATTGTTTTACTTGGATGGATTCCACTGCGTCAACGTCCAGGCTTTGGAACTTTGGCAAACATTGTTGTGATTGCCTTTGCGCTACAAATGGGAACCGATATTTTTCCGATCGAACATCACACGCTTTGGATCAGACTCGCATATGTCTTTGGAGGTATCGCTCTCATTGGCTGTGGCTCTTCTTTCTACATTACATGCGGCCTCGGGCCAGGTCCACGCGATGGATTGATGACCGGTATTCACCGGGTAACTGGAGTCAGAGTTGGGCGGGTGCGGCTTTGCATCGAAATAGTCGTACTTACCATCGGTTGGCTTTGCGGCGGACGAGTTGGTTTTGGAACACTCTGCTTTGCACTGCTAATCGGCAACTCAGTTGCAATTTGGTTAGGACTTGTTCGCCATCTTGAAAATGCTATCCAACATCGCCGGGGTTAATTTTCCGGTAAAAGTATTTTGCTGGCTCGGGTGATAGCTCCCGATCACCTTTAACGAGCGACCACTTGGATCTTTCACGCTGAACGTGGCCCCATGCCCAAACTTGGGTTTAGGTGAGGGAATATCAAAGTCCATTGAATTGAGTTGATCGATCAAACCCGTCCATGCAAAATTACCAAGCGCAACAAATACCCGAGCAGTCGGCGCGAGTAATTCAATCTCATTCGCCATAAATGGCGCACATGTGGCCTTTTCCTCAGTGCTGGGTTTGTTATCTGGCGGAGCACAACGTACCGCGCAAAGGATTCGAGTTCCTATGAGTTCCTGACCATCATCCTTGGAGATGCTCGTAGCGAGCTTCGCCAAGCCGTTTCGGTGAAGGGATGCAAAGAGAAAGTCACCTGAACTATCCCCAGTAAATATTCGACCTGTCCTATTGGCACCATGAGCTCCGGGTGCAAGGCCCACGATAATTATTTTCGCTGCAGCATCACCAAAGCCAGTTACTGGTTTTCCCCAATAATCTTGGTCGGCGTAGGACTTTCGTTTAGTGATAGCAACTTCATTTCGCCATTCAACGAGGCGAGGGCAGTTCGTGCAGGATGTGATCGCTTTATCTAAAGCGGCCAGACTCTTATAACGTGGCAAGGTTCCAGGCAATTCCATCGAGGATATCGGACTCCGAAGCGACGAACTCGGTTGCCCCCGTTAATGTCATAACTCGAGACAATACCAATGAACCGGCTGTGATTACATCAACTCGACCAGGGTGCATATAACCAATTGATGCAATCTCAGATCTGCTCATGCCTGCAAACATCTGGGCAACCTCGTGCACTTTGGCGGCTGGAATTCTGGAGAGATGAATTGCATAGCGATCATATGTATCTAATCCGAGGGCAGCGGCAGCCACTGTGGTTGCAGTGCCCGCAACTGCGATGAGCGTTTGTGCCGCTTTGAAATCAACAACTTCGCCCGCGCGCGCGATCGCATCATCAATATCTTTTGTGGCCGCAGCCAGTTGATCAAGAGTTGGAGGATGGTCGATGAGATGTCGCTCGGTCATTCGGACGCAACCAATGTCAACGGAGCGCGCTGCCTCTACTGTGTCGCGACCCAATACAAATTCTGTTGACCCGCCTCCAATATCGACAACCAGGAATGGGGCTTGCGCCTGATCAAAAACTTTAGTTGCCCCGGCGAACGAGAGTGCAGCTTCTTCCGTTCCAGCGATCACTTCTGGAGTAACTCCAAGAATATCTTGTACGCCCTGGATGAAAATATCTCGGTTGCTTGCATCGCGGGTCGCACTCGTCGCACAGAAGCGAATTCGCTCCACACCTTTGCGGCGGATGAGATCTGCATATTCCGATGTCGCAGCTAACGTGCGTTCGATTGCTTCCGGGGCAAAAGCTTTGTTTTGATCTACACCTTGCCCGAGACGCACGACTTTCATGTCGCGATGGATTTCGCGAAAATTCCCGCCATCAATATCGGCAATGAGTAAGCGAATTGAATTAGTCCCACAATCAATTGCCGCTACTCGCATGGGTTCACCTTCCACAACTCTGGCAGCGCCGCCAGCGCTTCATCTCCGAATGGGTTTACACCGGGGCCTGCGCCCAATGAGTGGGCGACGAGTGAATGAAGGCACTTCACGCGATCTGGCATACCACCTGCAGTAATTCCCTCGACTTCGGGAACGTTCATTCCAAGCGCTGCTCGTGCGGCTAAATAATCTTCATGCGCAGCGCGATATGCGCCGTACAAGTCGGCATCTCCTTCAAGTCGATTCTGCATTTCGGCCATCATTCCAGAACTCTCTAGCGTGGAGATAGCTCCTGTGAGGCGTGGGCAAGTCGCGTAATAGAAGGTAGGGAAAGGTGTTCCATCCGATAATCGCGGAGGCGTTTCAACTACATCGGGCTTGCCGCATGGACAGCGATGCGCGATGGCATGAACATCGCGAGGGGTGCGACCGAGTTGACCGGCAATCGCTGCTAAATCTTCTGGGGTTGGCTTCTCACTCACGGCGTCTTACCAGTGCTAGTAATCGAGGCCACTAATTTTGAATACCAAGGCGTTCCACCTGGAACTACGCCCTCTAATGGCGCTACTGGAACGTTCTCTGCGACAGGGGTTGAATTACTGTTCAACACCACGTATTCGCGCTCTCCTGGAAATACATAATGAAGTCGAATACGTGCCTGACTCTCAACATAGTTGGGGTCAGTCCACATCGTTAATTCTTTCATCGCTTCATTAAGCGTCGCATTGCTTGCTGCTAACTGCGCACTATATGCATTGATCTGGGCGCGTTGTGCGAAGAAGCTGTGAAGCGGAGGTGCCAACGTTATAGCGACAACAAGAAGTACCGAGGCGAAGGCTAAGCTCCGCCCCGAAATACTCTTGAACATATCGTTAATGAAGCTATGAGTTAGCCGTTAAAACGTGGGAATGCTCCACGTCCTGCATAAAGTGCTGAATCTGCAAGCTCTTCTTCGATACGTAGCAATTGGTTGTACTTTGCGACGCGCTCGGTACGGGCAGGTGCGCCAGTCTTGATTTGGCCACACTCAAGTGCAACAGCGAGATCCGCGATCGTGGTGTCTTCGGTTTCACCTGAACGGTGGGACATCATTGAACGGTATGAATTGCGGTGTGCCAGGGCAACTGCATCCAACGTCTCGGTCAAAGTACCGATCTGGTTTACCTTCACGAGCAGCGCATTTGCAGCGCCTTCGTTAATTCCGCGAGCCAAACGCTCTGGGTTTGTGACGAAAAGGTCATCGCCAACAATTTGAATCTTCTTTCCGAGCTCTGAAGTCATCGTTGACCAACCAGCCCAGTCATTTTCATCCAGTGGATCCTCGATTGAAACGATTGGATATGAAGCGACGAGATCTGCGTAATACGCGATCATCTCAGCGCTGGACTTTGACTGTCCTTCAAATGAATAGCTTCCATCATTAAAGAACTCTGTCGCAGCAACATCCATCGCAAGTGCAATATCAGTACCTGGCTTAAATCCAGCAGCAGTGATAGCTTCTAAGATCAGATCGAGTGCGGCGCGGTTGCTGTCGAGGTTCGGAGCGAATCCACCTTCATCGCCAACGCTTGTTACAAGTCCGCGCTTCTTGAGAACTGCCTTGAGGGCATGGTAAATCTCTGCACCCCAACGAAGCGATTCGCTAAATGTTTCGGCTCCAATAGGAGCGATCATGAATTCTTGTACATCCACGTTGGTATCAGCGTGTGCGCCACCATTTAGAATATTCATCATCGGCACTGGAAGTGTGTGCGCTGTTGGCCCACCGATATAACGGAAGAATGAAAGGTCTGCGCTTTCTGCGGCGGCACGCGCTGCGGCGAGTGAAACACCGAGGATTGCATTTGCACCGAGGCGAGACTTGTTCTTGGTGCCATCAAGCAACAACATTTCAGAGTCGATCAGTCGTTGATCTTGGGCGTCATAGCCGATGACCGCTGGAGCGATCTCATCGATAACAAAATTCACAGCGTTCAATACACCCTTGCCACCGTATCGCTTGCCACCATCGCGAAGCTCTGCTGCCTCAAATGCACCTGTTGACGCACCGCTTGGAACGGCAGCGCGTGCACTTGTTCCATCCTCTAGAAGTACTTCTACTTCTACTGTTGGGTTGCCTCTTGAATCCAAAATTTCACGCGCGTGAACTGCATCAATCAATGCCACGGGGGTCTCCTTTAAGTCGTTATCTCTTTGTTTATACGGGTAATTCTATCTAGCGGCGGCTTTCCTCGTTGAAAATACCGGCTAGTCGATCTGCTTTTCGTGCTCATGAATCCTAGAAATATAGGATTTCGTGGCACGTCGTAATGCAACTTCTGCATCGAGACCCAATTCTTGGGCCTGATCCAAAATGCCAAGGAGAATCTCCCCAAGTTTTGCTTCATCAGTATCACTTGGGATTGTTACCGGATGTGCAACAGGAAGTGAATAACCATATTTATCTGCTCTATAAATAACTTTAGCCGCGAGCGCCATCGCTGGCTGAGCCATGGGCACGCCATCTGTTGCAGAAGTACGACCTTTCTCTTCGCGCTTCTGCTTCTCCCAATTCTCAAGCACATCATCAAAGGTGACTTCCGAGTCGGTGAATACGTGCGGGTGGCGGCGAATTAATTTATCTGCAATTGCACCAGCGACATCTTCGATCGTAAAAGGGTCGTCGGCATCCTCTGCTGCAATCGCTGAATGGAAATACACCTGGAGCAAAACATCGCCTAACTCTTCGCGCATCGCTTCGCGGTCGTTGAGATCAACCGACTCCGAAAACTCGTATGCTTCCTCAAGAAGATATTTCAGAAGCGATTCATGAGTTTGCTCTGCATCCCACGGGCAACCGCCCGGTGAGCGCAATTTATGCATGACCTCTTTGAGGCGAAGTAGTTCAGATTCCACGTTCGATCTCGTTCATTGGGATGACGTTGCGAATAAGAGTTCTTACTTGGTTCCAGTTGGGGGTACAACGCTCACGTTTGTGGCATCCCATGACCCATATTTTGGATTGACGGTTACGCCAACTTTATTAGCAAAGTCGCGGACCATTCCTTGCAACGCGGTACTGGAATTGGCGGAGGTTGCGCCATGTTTGATTGCCAAGGTATCGAGAGCTTGCAGGTAGAGAACTTCTCTCACGTAGGCTGGGAATTCTGATGAAGCAATGCCTTGTGCGACTTCTGCAGACTTTAGGTTGGCGGCGCTTCCAGCTTGCTTAAGGGTACTGGCCTCATTTGATGCAACTTGAGCATCTGTCACTTTGATGTTGTCCGCCTTGCCCAAACCTTCCAACAAAGTTGATATCACGTAAAAGTTTAATTCTTCTGCAGTCAGTGATGATCCAATCGCCAATTGCATGTTTGTCGTCGAAACCGTTTTACGTTCCGCGATGATCTCGTTAACGCCCTTAGTCAGCTGGCTGGCAGAAATCTTTACGCCTCCCACTGTTGCGGCTGCTGGGTTTGAATCCAGTGCGATCCACAGGGCGACGCCTGCTCCAAGCACTACGGCGATCCCCAAAATAGTGGCTACGATCTTTTTCACGCGGAACTCCCTATAAGTTCTGGAGGACTTCCATAGTCCACGACAGAACCGAAGTATCGCCTACTGGGCTATCACCTAGCCAATTCGGCGATGAACTTCTGGCTACCAATACGCTTGAGATAGCCGTTTTGAGCAAAGTACCCGGGTAAATCCTCGTAATTCGCAGCTGCGCGGACTCCGGGAGAAGTATGGGAGCCACTTTCAGGAACTTACCTTGCCATACGACCTCGGTCAGACCCTTTGACTTTGCCACGATTCGAATCCGGGCAACTTCAAGCAGATTTTGGGCGGGCTCGGGCAACTCACCAAATCGGTCGACGAGTTCTTCTCTAATAGCCGTGAGCCCCTCATCATCAACGCAATCAGCCATCCGTCGATAGAGGTCCAGGCGAAGGCGCTCGGATGGAACGTACTCAACCGGCAAATGTGCGGTAATAGGAAGTTCGACCTTGCACTCTTTCACTCTGGGATTTACATCCACATATCCGGTCTTGTAGTCCTCAACGGCCTCACCGACCATCCGCATATAGAGGTCGAATCCGACCTCAGCAATATGTCCGGACTGCTCACCGCCTAACATATTTCCAGCCCCTCTGATCTCAAGATCTTTCAGGGCAACCTGCATGCCAGAACCAAGATCGGTATTTGTAGCGATTGTCGTCAAACGATCATGCGCAATTTCCGTAAGTGGTTTGTCAGGCGAATACAGAAAATAGGAGTACGCGCGTTCGCGGCCGCGACCGACACGTCCTCGCAGTTGGTGTAGTTGTGAAAGGCCAAATGCATCAGCGCGGTCGACAATCAAGGTGTTGGCGTTGGGAATATCGATTCCGCTTTCAATGATAGTGGTGCAAACCAAGATATCGAATTCGCGCTGCCAGAACCCGAAAATAACGTCTTCGAGTTCGCGCTCGCTCATCTGTCCATGGGCTACCCGGATACGCGCTTCTGGAACAAGTTCTTTCAGCCGCAAGACAACGCGATCAATGCTTTCAACTCGATTATGAATAAAGAAGATCTGACCATCGCGAAGTAATTCTCGGTGAATCGCCGCAGTTACTTGTTTTTCGTCGTACGGGCCAACATATGTGAGAACTGGGTGACGCTCCTCCGGAGGTGTCGTGATGTTGGACATCTCTCTAATGCCAGTAATTGCCATCTCCAGGGTTCGCGGAATCGGAGTAGCTGACATTGATAGTACGTCGATATTCGCGCGGGTCTTCTTCAATTCTTCTTTGTGCTCAACACCGAACCGCTGTTCTTCGTCAACAATCACCAAACCTAGGTCACGAAAAACTACATCTTTGGAGAGCAAACGATGTGTACCAATAACGATATCAATGCTGCCTTTAGAAAGTTCATCCAAAATTTCTTTCGTCTCTTTAGCTGTATTAAACCGAGACAATCCTGCGACCCGAATTGGAAACCCGGCATAGCGTTCCTCGAAAGTCTTGAGGTGCTGCTGAACCAATAACGTCGTTGGTACTAAAACGGCTACCTGCTTCGCATCTTGGACCGCTTTGAATGCTGCACGAATTGCAATTTCGGTCTTGCCGTAGCCAACGTCACCGCAGATCACTCGATCCATCGGGTGGCTGCGCTCCATGTCGCGCTTGACTTCATCGATGGTCGAAAGCTGATCAATTGTTTCAACGTAAGGGAAGGCCGCTTCTAGCTCCCGTTGCCACGGCGTATCCTGCGAAAAAGCGAAGCCGGGGGCGCTCATGCGAGCCGCATAAAGTCTGATCAAGTCGGCCGCGATCTCTTTTACCGCCTTGCGGGCCTTCCGCTTTGTATTTTGCCAATCCGCTCCGCCAATGCGGTGGATAGAAGGTGCTTCACCACCTACATATTTCGTGACTTGTTCCAAAGTATCCGTTGGCACAAATAGCCGATCCCCGGGTTGCCCGCGCTTTGAAGCGGCATATTCGATGACTAAATACTCTCTTGAAACGCCACCCACAGTCCTTGCAACAAGTTCAATATAGCGACCAACTCCATGCTGCTCGTGAACAACATAATCTCCCGGCTTGAGTTCCAAAGGATCAATGGCCTTCTTGCGCCTTGACGGCATGCGAGCCTGATCCTTATTAGAACTACGAACGCCGGTTACATCTTTTTCTGTGATGAGCACACTCTTAAACTCATGAGAAACAAAGCCATGTTCGATCGGTGTGGCAATAACATAAATAGCATCACGGGTGAGGGATGACGAAATGTTTTTAAGGAGCCGCACCGGCAAATCTGCGCTGGAGAACTGCTTGGCATAGCGTTCAACAATTCCAGGGCCAGCCGCTGTAAAGATGATGAGGTAGTTTTCAGATAGCCATTGCTTAAGGTCTAATATGAGTTCATCGCTTTTGCCACGATACTCATCTATAGGTTCTAACGTCGAACGACTCTGGGTTTCCTCAACATCATTGACGTATGGATCGATGGAAGACCAATGTATTGCTCGTTCGCGCAGTTCCCGAAGCGTGAAATATCCACCTCCAGCTAACTCGGCGGTGAGTTTAAGTGGTGCGTTTGCACCTTGTGCGGCGTTCGACCACGAGGCATCTAAGAATTCTTTATTAGTGGCTACCAGATCCAGTGCGCGGGATTCAATCCGCGGTTCATCGAGCAAAACAATCTGAAATTGTGGAGGTAGTAAGTCCACTATCGAATTGAGCTTCGGATAGAGCAGCCCTTGTAAGGACTCCATGCCATCTACATAAATACCTTCGGCTAATTTGGAGGTGAGCTCCGCAACCTCGGGATATGCGCTGGTAAGGACTCTCGCTCGTTCTTTAACTTCCGGAGTAAGCAAGATTTCGCGGCACGGATATATCGAGACCTCCCCGACGACTGGTTCATATGTGCGCTGATCAGAAACGGTGAACCACGCCAACTCTTCGATAGTGTCGCCAAAAAAATCAACGCGGATCGGATGACTCTGATCAGGCAAGAAGAGATCAACGATTCCACCTCGGACTGCGAAGTCACCTCGTCGCTCGACTAAGTCTGTACGGGAATAACCAAGGAGCACCAGATGGTCCAAGAGTTGCTGCATACCGACTTCGCGGTCGACCTCAAGTGCAAAGCCTGGAACTCGGACTGGGGCAATCGGCTGGATCAGGGCACGGACAGAGGTAACGATGACCTGGAGGTCATCTAGTTGTGAGAGGGTCTTAATTCGCGCCGCAACCGTGTCGGTTTTTGGGCTTAGTTTTTCGTGGGGCAGCGTCTCCCAAGCAGGGAATTGGGCAACGCTACCTGCCCCCAAATACGTTTCCAGCTCATCGTGCAAATCATTGGCGGCCCGGGTTGAGGCCGTTACGACAAAGACAGGGGTATGCAGGCTTCTTTTGGCCACAAGTAGCCCCTGGGCAGATTTCGGCGCAGCTAGGTGCGTCTTGGATTGATCGACCTCAATCGCCTCAAAGGCCCGCACGAGCATGCTCACGGTGCGCTCCTTCCTCAAAATTCGCCATGGCGAATAGCCCCCGATTCTCAAAGAGCCGGGGGTGAATATTTCAGGCGATTCTACCTCGCTAAAGATGCGATGATTTACCCCTGAACCTGACCCCCACTGCTGTGGGCAGCACTCTTTTCGCCATCGCGGAGGTCACGTAAGCATGAGCACCGATATTCCTACACCTGCAAGCGCATACATTGCGCGCGATGATCAATCCCTTCGAAGTGATGTCAGACAACTCGGTGAACTGTTGGGTGAAACCCTGGTACGCCAAGAAGGTGAAGAGCTACTCACACTCGTTGAGTCGGTACGAAAAGCTGTCCGTGAAGGCGGCGGCGAAGAAATTCTTTCTGATCTCAAAGTTGGCGACACGGTCCGATTAGTCCGTGCATTTAGCACTTACTTCCACCTCGCCAATGTGGCCGAACAAGTTCACCGCGCGCGCGTTCTGCAAGAAGAACGCGAAGTGAGCGGTTCGTGGATTACACGTGCTGTTGCCCGTATCCAAGATGTGCAGAACTCTGGTGAACCTGCGGGAAATTTCTCAGTTGAAGACCTACAGAACTGGATGGATGAATTTTCGGTTCGCCCGGTCTTCACCGCGCACCCAACTGAAGCCGCCAGGCGTTCGGTATTAAGCAAGCTTGGTGATGTCGCCGATCTTCTGGATTACAAGGGCAACGAAACCAAGTCCCGACGCCTTGCAGAAACAATTGATCTGTTGTGGCAGACAGATGAATTGCGGCTTGGTCGACCTGAACCCCTTGATGAAGCTGTAAACGCGCTGTATTACCTCGATGATCTCTTTGCCATGACTGTTCCAGATGTACTGGATGACTTTGCTAGAGAGTTAGCAAAGCTAGGTGTGACAATTTCACCAACGCAACGACCTCTCTCGTTTGGAACGTGGATTGGCGGGGATCGTGACGGTAATCCAAACATCACCGCAAGCGTCACGAAGGAAGCTATTACGCTTCAAATTGGCCACTTCATCAGGGCTATGCTTTCAGCGCTCGATCCGCTTCGACAGGCTCTTTCCGTATCTACTCGCATCGTAGGAGCATCGGCTGAACTCGAGGCATCAGTCGAAAAAGATCTAGATCATCTCCCAGAAATTGAGGCCAGATACCGCAGACTTAATGTCGAAGAGCCATACCGACTCAAGGCCACTGCGATTCGTCATCGCTTAATTTTGACTCAACGTCGCCATGCTGCAGGTACATCGCACGTAAGCGGGCGAGATTACGAAAACACCGCTGAACTTCTCGCTGATCTCACCATGATGCATCGCTCGCTTCTGCAACATAAAGGGGAGCTCATAGCCCATGGCCACTTGGAGCGATTAATTCGTGCGGTCTCTGCCTTTGGCCTTACCCATGCAACCATGGACGTCCGAGAGCACTCGGCAGCGCACCATCACGCGCTTGCGCAAATCAAAATTCAAAAAGAGAGCGGCGCAGCTCTAGATCCAGCTGCGCAAAACACGGTGGATACTTTCCTCGCCATCAATGAGCTCATTGCGAAGTTTGGCCCTGAAGTCATCGAGACCTACATAATTTCGATGACGAAGTCACATGAAGATGTCTTAGCTGCAGTTCGTGTTGCAGAACATGTCGGATTAGTCAATCAGAATAAAGCCCAGGTTGGGTTCGCTCCGCTCTTAGAGACAGTTGCGGAGTTGCGCGCAGCGGATTCGATTCTGGATAACCTGCTCTCTGACTCCAACTATCGAGAGTTAGTCAGAAGTCGTGGCGATCTTCAGGAAGTAATGCTTGGCTACTCAGATTCGAACAAGGATGCCGGTATTGCGACTTCACAGTGGGAAATTCATAAGGCACAACGCAAATTGCGTGACATCGCGATTAAGCATGGAGTAAGGCTGCGTTTATTCCATGGGCGCGGCGGCTCTGTCGGCCGCGGAGGTGGACCTACCTATGATGCGCTGATCGCGCTGCCCTGGGGTTCAATCGATGGTCAAGTAAAAATGACCGAACAAGGCGAAGTGATCTCCGATAAGTATTCACTTCCATCACTTGCCCGAGAAAATGTGGAGCTGACTCTCGCGGCGGCATTGGAGGCAACGGTTCTCAATCGTGCACCGCGCCAAAGTCCAGAAGACCTTGCAATGTGGAGTTCTTGCATGGATTTGGTAAGCGACGCCGCCTTTGCCAGGTACCGCTCACTCGTTGAACATCCTGATCTCCCCGCATATTTCTACGCCTCCACACCGGTCGAACAACTTGGTGATTTGTATCTGGGTTCTCGTCCATCCCGTCGTCCAGATGCAAGCGGTGGACTCGGAAGCCTTCGCGCCATCCCTTGGGTATTTGGCTGGACACAATCTCGCCAAATTGTTCCGGGTTGGTTTGGAGTGGGTTCAGGGCTTCGAGCCGCACGCGAGGCCGGAAATTCCGTGACGCTAGCAATGATGCTTCATGATTGGCACTTCTTTAGAACCTTTATCTCAAACGTTGAAATGACAGTCGCAAAGACAGATCTGGTGATGGCCCGCAAATACGTCAATCGTCTGGTCCCACCAGAGCTCCATCACTTCCTGGATGTCATCCAAGAAGAATTAGAGCTCACAAAGGCCGAACTCCTCCTTCTCACAAACAAAGAAGAGATTTTGGGTGACCAACCAATTCTTGCTCGTACCCTTTCTGTTCGTGATGCATATCTAGCGCCGTTACATCTTTTGCAGATTTCATTATTGGAACGCGTACGCGGTGAAGTCAGCGACGATGGATTAATGAGAAGAGCCCTACTGCTCACCATTAACGGTGTGGCAGCAGGGCTTCGAAATACGGGTTGAGTTAAGCGGCTCCGTGACAGCGCTTGTACTTGCGGCCTGAACCACAAGGGCATGGCGCGTTCTTAGGCGTGCCGCCGCTTTGTACCGTCGCCCCATCCTCGTCAGCAGATGTATAACGAATCTGATTCACATCCGCAGGAGCTGGAGTCGCGAGTCCAGGAGTTTCAATAACAGGTGCTCCGGTTTCATCAATCGCTTCTACGTTTACATCAACATGGAAGAGCAATCCAACGAGCTCTTCCTTGATGCCATCCATCATCGCGGCGAAAAGTTCATAACCTTCACGTTGATACTCAACCAACGGATCGCGTTGAGCCATAGCTCGCAGGCCAATACCCTCTTGGAGATAATCCATCTCGTAGAGGTGTTCGCGCCATTTGCGATCAAGGACCGAGAGCAGAACTTTGCGCTCAAGTTCGCGCATCACCGGCTCTGAAAGCGCCTCTTCGCGCGCTTTATACTGCGCGTGGGCGTCATCCAAGATGCGGTTCAAGATCAGATCCGCATCAAGGTTGGTAATGCCACCTACTTCTGCAGCCAATGAATCGGCAGTTACGGTGGCAGGATAAAGGGTCTTTAACGCAACAAAGAGCGCACCCAGATCCCATTGCTCTGGATAGCCTTCGGCGGTAGCTCCTTGCACGTATGCGGTAATTGTGTCATCCATAAATGTCTGAACTTGCTCGCTGATATCGCGACCTTCGAGGACTTCACGGCGCTCCGAGTAGACAACGGTACGTTGACGATTCATGACATCGTCGTACTTCAATACATTCTTACGCATTTCAAAATTCAGTGATTCAACTTGGGTTTGCGCTGAACGAATCGCGTTGGAGACCATCTTTGATTCGATAGGTACTTCATCTGCGATTCCGGCAGCGCCCAAGAAGCGTTCAACGAGTCCCGAGTTGAAGCGACGCATTAAGTCGTCTTGGAGTGATAGATAGAAGCGTGATTCACCTGGGTCACCTTGACGACCAGAACGACCACGCAGCTGATTGTCGATACGGCGGGACTCATGACGTTCGGTTCCTAGGACATAAAGTCCGCCCGATGCAACGACGGTGTCGTGTTCTAGCGCTACCGCAGCCTTCTGCTTTGCCAGCTCTGCCGGCCATGCTGCTTCATACTCTTCGGCGTTATCAACCGGGCTGATCCCGCGGCGTTGCAATTCAAAATCTGCCATGAATTCAGGATTGCCGCCGAGCATAATGTCTGTTCCGCGACCAGCCATATTGGTTGCAACCGTGACGGCTCCGACAGCGCCGGCGCGCGCAATGACCGCAGCTTCACGTTCATGCTGTTTTGCATTCAATACCTCGTGCTTGATTCCACGACGTGTCAATACTGCAGATAGCTCTTCTGACTTCTCAACGGAAACGGTACCTACTAGAACTGGTTGCCCCGCCTTATGACGCTTAACAATGTCTTCGGCGACAGCATTGAACTTCGCGGCCTCGGTCTTGTAGATAAGGTCAGGTGAATCAATACGTGCCGTTGGCTTATTGGTAGGAATCGGGATGACGCCGAGCTTATAAATTTGCATAAATTCTGCGGCTTCAGTCATCGCAGTACCAGTCATGCCCGCGAGCTTCTCGTACAAACGGAAATAATTCTGCAAGGTGATTGTGGCCAAGGTTTGGTTCTCATCCTTGATTTCAATCCGCTCTTTAGCTTCCAGTGCTTGGTGTAGCCCTTCTGAGTAACGGCGCCCGGAGAGCATACGTCCGGTGTGCTCATCAACAATAAGGAGTTCTCCACCCATCACAACATAATCTTTATCGCGCTTGTAGAGTTCCTTTGCGCGAATTGCATTGTTCAAATAACCGATCATCGGCGTATTAACTGCCTCATAAAGATTTTCGATGCCAAGCATGTTTTCTACGCGCGTGACGCCCTCTTCGAGAATTGCAACGGTCTTCTTTTTTTCATCGATCTCATAATGCAGATCGCGTTGAAGTTGTCCCGCGATATTTGCAAATTCGACGTACCATTTAGTTGCCTTATCAGCAGGCCCACTGATGATCAAAGGGGTTCTGGCCTCATCAATAAGAATAGAGTCGACCTCATCAACGATGGCGAAATTGTGTTCGCGTTGTACACAATCTTCCAGCGACCAAGCCATATTGTCACGGAGATAATCGAAACCAAATTCGTTGTTGGTTCCATAGGTGATGTCGGCAGCATAAGCATCGCGACGCTCCTCAGGGGTCATGCTCGCAAGAATGACACCAACCTTTAACCCGAGGAATCGGTGAACGCGACCCATCCACTCGCTGTCACGTTCCGCGAGGTAGTCATTCGTGGTGACGACGTGTACACCTTTGCCCGTGAGCGCGTTGAGGTAAGCGGCAAGTGTGGAAACAAGGGTCTTACCTTCACCAGTGCGCATTTCAGCAATGTTCCCAAGGTGAAGAGCGGCACCACCCATAATCTGAACGTCGTAGTGGCGCTGTCCAAGCGTGCGCTCAGCTGCCTGACGGACGGTAGCAAATGCTTCAGGAAGAAGTGAGGTGAGGTCCTCTCCAGCCGCGAGTCGATCGCGGAATTTTTGGGTTTGGGCGCGAAGGTCAGCATCGCTGAGAGGCGCGATCTTGGGTTCCCATTCATTAACTTGTTGGGCAATCTTCTCTAGGTTGCGAACTGCACGACCTTCACCAGCGCGCAGGATCTTATCGAGAACGGTCACGAACCCTCATTTCACTTTTTACGTACATCACAACTTCTTACCCCCTAATGGTATTAGTAAAATCATGAGGCCGACGCACCGGCCACTAGGGCTCCAGCGGTCCTAATTCCGGCTTCAGAGAGCGCCCGATGACCCTCAAGAAAGCTACTTCCAGTCGTCATCAGATCATCAAGGAGATAAGCCTTTACCCTGGCGGAAGTTGCCTTGCGTAGTACGAGTCCTGAATTCACGACTGAATATGCCCCGTACAGGTTGGAAATCCGCTCATCGCGATCAAGCCCACTCTGGTCTTTTACAGGGCGATTCACTGCAAGCGCCTCGACCACATGCACCTCCCCATCCGTCCGAGAAAGCAATTGACGACGCAGCGCATAAGCCAACTCAAATGAGTGCCGGTAGCCCCGCTGCCGATTGGCCCGGGTTGAGGAGGGAATGGGGATCAGTGAGATGACATCTCCACTCCTGTGGTCAGTTTCAGCGCGCATATAGCATTCAACCAAGAGACCAGCTAAATAATTCCTCGCCCGTCGAATATTCATTTCTTTTGCGAGAAGAATTATCTTCGTAAGTTCTGGTGATACAACTGCGGCTGACCAAATTTGAATCGATGTTCCCACATCAGGCTTGATTAAAGGCAGATTTATTGAATTTAAATATCTTGCAGATTTCATCCTGACAATGAAGTTTTCGCATTGATTACACACTTCGCTACCAGGGTTTTTGCAAATTAAGCATTGCAATGGGGATACAAGTTCAGATAATTCGTTCATAATGCGATGACGAAGCATGCGCAATTCTCTAATTTTTTATACGTCGTCCTCGTCGAACTCCAAATAACTTGTGGATGGCTCGTTAATGGGGTTTACCGAGATCGGTTCGTCTTGTATTGGAATTCCAGGAGTGATCGGCACGGTCAGTACAAAATTCGCGCCTTTGCCGGGCGCCCCCCACGCTTTGAGAGTCCCTTGGTGCAATTTGGCGTCATCTAAAGCAATCGATAGGCCGAGTCCCGTACCTCCACGCAATCTGGAACGTGAAGGATCTGCCCGCCAGAATCTGTCGAAGAGCCGCTCGGACTCGCGTTCTGTGAATCCAATTCCGTAATCACGCACACCGATTGCCACTTCGCGATCGGTAACTCGAATCGTGATATCAACTACCTTTCCTTCGCTGTGGTCGATCGCGTTTGAGATCAAATTACGCATGATTCGCTCTATACGACGTGGGTCGACAGAGGCCACGACTGGGAGATCCGGAAAGTCGATGCGAATTTGGTGCGCTGAACTAATCTGCAGCTGATCTATCGTCTGATTTACCAATGATTTAATGTCAGTGTCCCGCAGCTCTAAGATCGAAGCGCTAGCATCGAATCTACTTACTTCAAGCAAGTCAGTGAGCAGCGTTTCAAATCTGGCAATCTGAGACTGCAGGAGTTCCGCGCTTCGTGCTACCGCCGGATCCATCTTTTCTTTACTTTCGGCGATCACTTCCGATGCCATACGGATAGTGGTCAGTGGAGTACGTAGTTCATGAGAGACATCAGAGACGAATCGTTGCTGCAAGCGTGAGAGGTTTTCGAGCCTAGAGATCTGTTGTTGCATCGAGACCGCCATCTCATTGAAGGAGATTGCAAGCCTGGCCATCTCATCTTTACCAGATACTTGCATGCGGCGATTCAAGTCACCCGCAGTTAATTGCTCCGCAATCTCTGCCGCATCTCGGACCGGATTAATAGCTTGCCTGATCAGGTACCACGAAATTCCTCCGATCATAAAGATCAGGAGTATGCCAGCCAATGAAAGTAGTTGACCGATGAAGTTGACAATCGTTTGTTGTTCGTTGAGGAGAAATACGTAATAAAGCTCATAGGGATACTGCGGAGGAACTTCGATGGAATGCCCGACGATGATCGCGCTCTTCGTTGTTCCATCTGTAAATTTAATGACGCCGCGTTCCCACTGTGCAGTTGCCGACTTTCTAACAACTTTCCTTAGATTCTGCGGAATCGAATTCAAATCAACTTTACCGGAGGCACCGTTATATGTGTCATTACTCTTGTGATAAAGCGGGGATCCGATGAGAACAACTTCGCGCGGAGTGGTGGCAACGGTTAGGTCGCTTGCTTGCAGAATTCTGGTTACTACCGTTGGAACTTTGAGCGAAGCAAGATAGAGCGTTGCATCGAGTTGGCCTTGTGCGTAGTCATAAAGCGAAGTCGCTTCGGATACCGACTCATTAACCTTTTCGCGAAAAATTCCATTTGAGATTTGAATAAAAAGAATGCTACCTACGAGGGAGATGATGATGAAAGAGAGGAGGAAAGTAGTCGTAATCACCCGAAAGAGAATTGATCGTCGCCATCGTTGGCCGATCCATTTCATCCTTGGCTCGTTCCCGCCTTATAACCTACGCCACGCACTGTAAGCACAACTTGTGGATTATCGACATCTTCTTCGACTTTTGCGCGAAGGCGCTGGACGTGAACATTGACGAGCCTGGTGTCCGCAGCATGCTGATAACCCCAAACTTCACTCAACAAGGCATCGCGAGTGAAGACTCGCCCTGGTTCCTTCGCAAGCGCCACCAAGAGATCAAACTCTAAACGGGTCAATGGAATAGTCCGACCGTTGCGGATGATCGTGTGAGCAACTTGGTCAATGGTGATGTCACCAATACGCAAAATGGTTGCACTCTCCACACCCGATCTGCGGAGGCGAACTTTGATACGTGCTACGAGTTCTGAAGGATTGAATGGCTTGACCATGTAATCGTCGGCACCGGCTTCAAGTCCCTTTACGACGTCGTAACTATCTCCCTTTGCAGTGAGCATGACGATTGGAACCATAGATTTTTCGCGGATGAGTTTGCACACCTCAATGCCGCTAAGACCCGGGAGCATGACATCGAGCAACACTAAATCAGGCTGATGCGAATTAAAGATTCCCATTACTTGGTCGCCAGAATTTACAAGGTCTACTTCGAACCCCGAGCCCGTTAATACGATGCCGAGCATCTCCGCTAAATCTTGGTCATCATCGACGACCATGATTTGAGTCATTAGCTGCCGTGCTCCCAAGAGTTGAGGTAAAGCTCTTGCGCCTCGGTCAACGTATCAATTGTTACGCCCATGCTTGCAAGCTTTAGGCGAGCAACTTCCTTATCAATCTCTGTTGGAACATCATGCAATCCTGCGCTCAAAGACGCAGCATTCTTGATTAACCACTCCGCAGTAAGTGCCTGATCTGAGAAAGACATATCCATAACAGAAGCTGGATGTCCTTCCGCTGCCCCTAGGTTCACCAAGCGACCTTCCGCAATGAGCAGGAGGCGGCGACCATCAGCCAATACATATTCATCGGTTTGATGGCGAATACGCTTATTCTTCTGCGCTGCGTTCTGTTCCAACCAGGCAACATCAATCTCGATATCAAAGTGACCAGAGTTAGCAAATATCGCGCCATCCTTCATCACGGCGAAGTGTTCTTCGCGAAGCACATCGCGGTTTCCGGTAACGGTGATAAAGAAGTCGCCGATCTTTGCGGCTTCGCTTGAATTCATGACTCGGTAGCCCTGCATCAGTGCATCGAGCGCTTTCGTTGGATCGATCTCGGTGACAACAACGTTCGCGCCCATACCACGTGCGCGTTCGGCAACACCCTTGCCGCAATAGCCAAATCCACATACAACAACGGTGGAACCCGCAACCAGACCATTTGTCGCGCGGAAAATTGCGTCCATAGTCGACTGCCCAGTTCCGAAACGGTTGTCGAACATATGCTTGGTATCGGTGTCATTAACAGCAATCATCGGGAATTCAAGCGCACCATCTTTAGTCATCTGGCTGAGGCGAATGACGCCTGTTGTTGTCTCTTCGCAACCGCCCATGATGTCAGCGATAAGTTCCTTGCGCGATGTGTGCAAGGTGTTTACCAAGTCGCACCCGTCATCGAAGACGAGATGTGGTTTGATATTGAGCGCCTCATTGAGATGGCGGTAGTAACCATCACGATCAATACCATTGTGAGCAAATACGCTGATCCCAAATTCATGCACTAATGCGGCTGCAGTGTCATCTTGCGTGGAAAGCGGATTTGAAGCACACAATGCGAGGTCGGCGCCGCCAGCTTTCAAAGCTCGCATCAAATTAGCGGTCTCGGTGGTTACATGCATGCACGCCGCGATACGAACTCCCGCAAATGGCTTTTCACGCTCGAAGCGCTCCTTGATCTGAGCGAGAACAGGCATATTGCGCTCTGCCCATTCAATGCGCTTCTTTCCTTGTGCGGCTAGCGATGCATCTTTGATGTCATGACCGGTCTTTGTTTCAACTGACACTGGAGCTCCTTTGGCGTACGGGCCTAGATATCCCCCAAGGTTACCCGATCAGGGCTAAGACCTGCGATTTCACTTGTTCTAGTTGCTCCATCGAATTTGCCTCAACGTTAAGCCGAAGTAGCGGCTCAGTGTTAGAAGCCCGGACGTTAAACCACCAATCTGGCCCAGTCACCGTAACGCCATCTAATTCGTCAATTGGATAGTGGGTCTTGAAGGAGTCCTTAATAAACTCAATGCTCTCTTTGGGGTCGTCCACTTCTGTATTGATCTCACCGCTTGCAAAATATCGATTCAATGGAGCTAGTAATTGTGAAAGGGGAAGTGGGCTGTGTGCCAACTCGGCTATTGCAAAAAGGGCTGCGAGCGCACCTGAATCCGCACGCCAGAAATCGCTAAAATAAAAATGGCCTGAATGCTCCCCGCCAAATACCGCATTGCTCTCGGCCATCATTTTTTTAATGTATGAATGACCAACTCGAGATCGAAGCGGGACGCCGCCGTTTTCTTCGATAATCTCCGGCACGGCCTTTGATGAGATGAGGTTATAAATAATTGTTGAGCCAGGCTTGCGCTTGAGTTCGCGAATAGCTATGAGAGAGGTGAGCGTTGAAGGGTTAACTAACTCCCCGCGTTCATCGATCAGAAAGCAACGATCGGCATCACCGTCGAAGGCGAGACCAATATCGGCCTTCTCTTTTTTCACACGCTTTACTAAGTCCGCGAGATTCTTTGGATCGATGGGATTGGCTTCATGATTCGGAAAGGATCCATCGAGTTCAAAATACATGGGAACTAAATCCACGTTCAGTCGCTCCATGATTGCCGGAACCGTAAATCCAGCCATGCCATTTCCGGCATCCACGACGACCTTTAGCCTCTTGCCTGAAGCAAACTCATCTTTGCCGAATATCCCAATGAGGAAATCGACATACTCGCCCAAGAGCTCTCTTTCAAAGGTTTTGCCAAGCGGCCCCGTCGACATCGGAACACCGTGAACCATCAACTCTTTGATGCGAAGCAATCCAGTCTCTGTCCCAATCGGGCGCGCACCGGACTTCGCTAATTTGATCCCGTTGTATTCAGCAGGGTTATGGCTCGCAGTAAACATCGCACCCGGCATGTTGAGGGATCCCGCAGCAAAATAGAGCATGTCTGTCGAAGCGAGGCCTATTTTGATGGCGTCGATACCCTGCGAGTTAACCCCATCCGCGAATGCAGTGGCTAAGTCTTGCGATGATGGGCGCATATCCCAACCAATGACTACCGTGCCAGGTTCGCGCTCCTCCATGAGAAATCGTGCGAAGGCCGAACCAACAACAAAGGCGAACTCCGGCGTAATTTGATCATCAACCAGACCACGGATGTCATAGGCCTTGATGACTCTATCGAGCGCCTCGCGTGTAAACATCCGCTAAATCTACTTGCAAAAATAACCTTTGAGAAAAATTAATGTGACTGCGGGTATTGCTTCACTAATGGGCTACTGGGATGGGCTACTGGGATGGGCTACTGGGATGGGCTACTGGGATGGGCTACTGGGACGGTAAAGCTCGTAGGTGACCGCGACGCCCGATCTCTGGCTGCGCCCCAGGATTTACCTGGCCCGCCTGACCCGCCTGACCCATTTCAGTATTTTGTGTTGCTTGCTGCTGGGCAACTTCACGAACCGCATTCGCAATTGCCATCAAGTCATCCTCACTTGGACCAACCTGATCGGATTCTTGCTCGAGTTTGTTAACGGTCCAGCCGTTAGGAAGTGTGAGTTTGGCGGAATGTGATTGGCAAAGGTCGTAGGAATGAGGTTCGGCATACATCGCCAGTGGCCCAAGCACCGCAGTCGACTGCGCATAGATATAGGTCAAAGTCTTAACTGCTGGAAGGTTGCATCCCGCGCGTGAGCAGACTCTGCTTGAGCGATGGTGGGTGCGCATAATCATGAGATTAGTGGTTGGAGGCGAGCAAGTGGTGGATTTGCGCGCAAACGCGCACGAAGTCCTGCTAATTGTTGGTAAGCGCCTGAATGTCTGCACGTGCCTCTGTTGCACCCGCCACTTTTTGATTCGCCAAGAGTGGCAAATAGTTGAGCCCGCCGGAGGATGCTCCAGCTTTCGACGCTGCGAGCACCGTGGCGCCGCCATACATCGGAGACTTAATTAACGGGGTAAAAGTCACGAGTCCAACTTGGCCTATTGGACTCCATAGCGCCGATGATTGGCCGGAAATCAAAATGCTTTGTGGCTTTCCGGTCGCATCATTCCACGTAGCATTCACGGCAATTGTCTTTCCGATAAAGAAGAAATTTGCTCGGTTGCCGTTGAGGTTTACCCGAAATCGGGCGAGCGGATTGAGCTGGGCGGCCCATGAGAAATCTGACCCACCTAATATTGTTTGAGTGATAGCGGAAGCAAGGATCGGTTGGTCTGATGTAATCCCTACGCCGAAAGTTCCCGCGAGTGCCACCTTGGGTAGCGCAAGTTCTATTACACGTTGCTTTGATACTTCGAGTGCATCAAAGCCAATTGGCGTAAAAGTTCCACCATCTGAAGTGTAGATAGTGAGGTGAACATTTGCATCGATATCCCCGGGTACAAGAAATCTTATTTTTGTTGTCGTTGTCTTACCTCCGGCATACAAACCGGCCATATAACTCTGCAATTCCGGTTGCTCTACTGGTGTAACAAAGCTCGCTCCGAGATCAGATAATCCACTCTTACGGTGATCGAGTAAAAAAGAGGTGACACGACCAGAGTCTGTCACGATGTGTAGCGCGATTAATTCATCTCCGGGCACCAAAGTCGAAAGACGTGCTCGATAGTCGGAATTAGCCTTGATGCTTACCGTAATCGGTGCCAACGCCACCTTTGAGTTATAAGGGAATATCTGCACTGAAGCGGCACTTAATCCACTATTCACAAATTCAATTTCGCTTTGGCTAGTCACTCCGCCTGATCCGCCAATAAACCATTGATCTGCCCCGCCCAACTCGCACACCGTATCCGCCGTGCTCGACCCCGATATCGTTTCAAAAGCTACTTCTGAACCGGAGTTTCCGCTTACATACAAAGGTGATGAAACGTTTGAAAGTAACCAGCTTTTCTGCGTATGCAGTGCTGTGGAATTGATGTTAACCGAGCGCACGGCGAGATCCTTGGCTGGCAATGAAATTTTCTCGGTACTTCCACCAAGTGCCCCTGGGCAAACTAAGGGAGGATAAGAAAGTGTTTGTGCGTGACGGGCAGTGGTTACTGGCAATGCGAGGGTGATTGCTAATGCGGATACCACGATAACCGGTGAGATTAACCTCATGAGAAGAGCCTTGAGAGTCATTTTTACACCAGCTCTTCCAAAGGAACTTCTACACGCCTTCGCCCAGATGGAATTGCCATAACGATTGCAATCAGGAGAGACAAGAGTTGCAACGATATTAATCCTCTATGTGCGGTTCCGTCGTAGAGAATCGTTACCTTGCCAGGCGCGGTTATCCCAAATTCCGGCAGCCCGCTAGGAGCATGTTGCAGTTCTACTTCGACGCCATTGTTAAGTAAACGCCAACTTCGATCGTACTTTTCGGCAAGCGTTACAGTCCCTGCAGTAGGCACAACTCCCGATGCTCCAATATCCCCGGAGGGGATCATGGTCAACTTATTGTTAGGGCCAACATGAATTACACGAGGCGCAGCATCAATAATTCGCCAGACTGATCCAATGCTCGTAGCGGACATTTGTTCGAAACCGCCGACGCCGTCTATGGCGCGCGATATATCTCGCGAAACAGGTGCATGCACAAAAAGGTATTGAATTCCATAACTACCTAGTGTCTTTCCGGAAGTTACACCTGAACCAGTTAACAATTGATTCACTGCGTCAACAACTTCCGGAGGTGTTTGTGTTGCAACATCCGCGTCACCGATCTTGAGCGAGTTGCCACGTGAAATAAAGAACTCGGTCCCACTGCTAGTTGAAGTAATAACCAGCGTCTTAGGCTTCGTCGGGCTTTGAGCGAGCGAAGAAACAAAAGCTGGAACTACGTCACTCTGATCCGACTGCACAAGTGAAGGCGCGGCAGCCGAGAGAACCCATCCAACAAAAACAACCGTGCTCAATGCTGAAAAAATAACTGCGAGCGCAATAGCGATATGTGAGATACCCAATTTCTTATTGCGCAGCGTTGGAGTGATCTCCGCAAAGGCTTTGAGAGCCGGCGGAATTTGGATAACAGCGATCACCAAGAAGATCGCCCCGACATATACCTGAGCGCTACCGCCATGCCCCGCAACATGAATTTGGTTAAGCAATAATGCCACCGCTAAGAGAGCAGAGGAGATCAGTGTCTGCCGCTGAATAGAGGCGATGAAATAACTTGATATTAAGAGAACTGCCATCGGGGCAACGATCCACCAACCGGGTGCCCCAGCGCCGCCAGGGTTATTAAAGAGCGTCTCGAGCGCGCCACCATTCGTCACCGGAATACCGGGGGCGAGCAGAAGTTCAGTTGGATGCAAAAGCGCACCTAGTGACCAAGGGAGGGTAAGTAAGAAAACGGTAAATATTGCAACTGCACGCCTCCATAGTGGGCGGAAATTCTGACTTTCCAGCAAATCAATCCATCCCGCATTCTTGCGATTCGATTCAACGACATCGCCATGTTCTGTGGGTCGCCGCGCTTCAAAGAATGCGAACAGAAGCAATCCAATTTGAATGAGGAACCAACCCGCAAGAAGAAGTGGTGAAAAAGAACCAACAACAGCTACCAATAGAGATATCGCAAAGATTCGACGCCAGCTGTGATCATTAATATTTCGCATCAATGGCCTTACAAAGATGAAGCTTGGGGCAATCAAATAAAGAACGAGGATGTCGATCCGACCTTGATTCAACGAGCTCCAAAGAAGTGGAGAGAGCACATATATAGCCCCTCCCACTGTTGAAAGGGATTGGGAGATACCTATTCGACGCAGCGAATTGACGAAGAAAATAAAGGCAAGCGACGGCGTAAGAAGGAATATTGCGGTGATAAAGAGCGCTAAATGCCCCCAAGAAATGATCGATGAGATACCTAATATCGCAACCCACGGCGGGCTTGATACTGCAGAACCCATGCCAACGAGGTGCCATGCCTGCGCATAATTCCGCAGGAGGTCACTTCCGCTGGTTGGTATAAATCCGAGTGCTCCACCAGACAGAGAACCAAAGCGAGAACGCGCTGAGATCACCGAAAGGATAAATACACCTATCACCGCAAGCGAATCAGTTCGGCGAAGCAAAGTGCGCAACACCGTTGGTTGATTGCTGGGTTGATAATCTGGCTCATCAAATTCAGCAGGTAGTACTCCTAGATCCAAATACGTTGGCGCTTCATCTTCTACAGATTGATCATTTAAACCTTTGAGTCTCTGCGAAATTGTTGATGTCAAACGATCAAGTCCAGCGCGAATCTGACTTCCGCGCGGTGGGATAAATTGAGCGGCGACCATAGGTGATAACAGTCGCTTCTTACGTCGCATACGTCGCGCTTTGATGAGATCTGCAGGCTTCAGGAATACCAAAGTAATAGCGGCTAACTCATCACCGGCGTATCCCGGCAGCTTTGCTAGCAAGTCAAAGAGCGCCCGCAATAAAGTCGTACCTAATATTTGAAATGTGAGCCACGGCAACATCCACCATGAGGAATTTGCTAAAACAACGTACGCTGCATTTCGTCGATCCAACAGCAAAGGTCGATGTAAGAAAGCTTCAGAGACATCAACTACTCGTCGTTCACTTGCAGAAGCTTCTGCGTGAAAGGCCGAGGCGACACCAACGCATATTGCGCCAAATCCTGCAACGCGTGCCCGCCACCCTAAATCAACGTCATCTCGGAAAAGCGCAAGGTTTGGATCTAATCCACCGAGTTCTTCGAATGCGGATCTTCTAATGAGCATCGCCGCGGTACTTACAGAGAGCACTTCTTTTATCTCATCGTGTTGGCCTTGATTCTGCTCCCGATGTTCAAGTCCGGTCCAACGTGCGCCATTTGGAGCAATCGAAATGCCTACTTCAAGTAAATGATCACGGTCATACCAACCCAATAATTTTGGTCCGGCAATTACTACTTGAGGCCGTTCCTTAAGTGCGGAAAGCAATTGTGCAAGCGCATCCCTGGATGGCGCACAGTCATCATGTATCAACCAAATGCACTCTTCCAATGAGTCACCAATGGGCAAACATTGATCGAGGGCAAGTTCCACCGCGTCGCCATATCCCAAGTCACGTTCGCCTTGAATCAAAGTAATGCCAGCCGCCGCTAACAGTTTTGGCGAAGAATCTTTCGACCCAGTATCAACGGCGATGATTCGATCTATAGGGCGAGATTGAGATGACAGTGAAGCTATGACCTCTGGGAGCCAAGAGGCGCCATCATGGCTGACGATAATTGCAGTAACAAAGTACTGACTAAGGTCGGTGAAATCATTGGTCACGTAGGTAGAGTAACTAGTGCCCGAAGGCAAAGGAATTAGGCGATTCTGTCGCTGCTATCGCTGCTTATGCCGTACGGCGCTTTAAGCGGCGGCGCTCTCTCTCAGATAGTCCACCCCAAATACCAAAGCGCTCGTCGTGTCCAAGTGCGTATTCAAGGCACTCAGAGCGAACATCGCATGAAAGGCAGACCCGCTTTGCTTCGCGAGTTGACCCACCCTTTTCTGGAAAAAATGCTTCAGGGTCTGTTTGGGCACAGAGTGCGCGCTCTTGCCAGGATAGGTCTGGATTACCGGCACGGTCGGCTGCGCCGCGTTCGACTAACGGCAGTCCGCGAAATGCCAAGTCTGCTTGTGGGGCGAACTGACGTTCAGACATAAAAACTCC
>Ga0164296_1000358_pt1 | contig 55950 bp, 56 predicted proteins | sample GEODES057metaG_FD_113533 | JGI IMG/M metagenome (GOLD analysis project Ga0164296, IMG submission 113533) | Dystrophic lake water microbial communities from Trout Bog Lake, Wisconsin, USA - GEODES057 metaG | ecosystem: Environmental > Aquatic > Freshwater > Lake | place: USA: Trout Bog Lake...
CTGTGTTTTTGTTAAACAGTCGCTAAACGCAATTTACTGTGGCTCACCGAAGTGAGCACCTCTTTTCCCGAAGTTACGAGGCTAATGTGCCGAGTTCCTTAGAGAGGTTTCTCTCGCGCGCCTGAGTGCGCTTACACTCACCCACCTGTGTCGGTTTACGGTACGGGCCGTCGGGGAAACAACTGCAAACTTTTCTAGACACAGAAACCCACCAATGCGCTTCGGCCGAAGCCTAAGCTCAGCATTCGATTGCCTAGTTGATGTCTTTCCATGCGTCATTCGCAGCCTTAATCCCGGCGGGCTCAGGAATATTTAACCTGATGTGCATCGATTACGCCTTACGGCCTCATCTTAGCTCCCGGCTAACCCTGGGAGGACGAACCTGGCCCAGGAAACCTTGGGTTTACGGCGAGCAGGATTCTAACCTGCTTTATCGCTACTCGTGTCTGCATTCTCACTAATCAGCGCTCCAGCGTCCGTTTCCGTTCGCCTTCGCTGCACTGATTACGCTCTCCTACCACTCCAAAGGTTCGAAAACCTCTGGAATCCATAGCTTCGGTATGTGATTTGATCGCCAATCATTTTCGGCGCGACCTCGCTCGATGAGTCAGCTATTACGCACTGTTTAAATGATGGCTGCCTCTAAGCCAACATCCTCACTGTCTAAGCAAAGTCACATCCTTTCCACTTAATCACATTTAGGCACCTTAGCTGATGGTCTGGGCTGTTGCCCTCTCGGCTACGAAGCTTATCCCTCGCAGCCTGATTCCTATGATACTGAGACCGACGGAATTCGGAGTTTGATTGGTTTTGGCAGCCTGGTGGGGCCCCTAAGCCATTCAGTGCTCTACCTCCGCCGGGTACTTCCATAAGACTCGCCCTCAAGCGATTTCGGAGAGAACCAGCTATCACGGGGTTTGATTAGTCTTTCGCTCCTACTCTCAAGTCATCTCAGGATTTTTCAACATCCACGAGTTCGGTCCTTCACTGCATGTTACTGCAGCTTCAACCTGCTCAAGAGTAGATCACCTCCGCTTCGGGTCTATTACCAGCGACTGGTCGCGCTATTCGCACTCGGTTTCCCTTCGCCTCCATCTCAAAGAGATTTAGGCTGGCCACTGATAATAACTCGCAGACTCATTATGCAAAAGGCAAGCTGTCACCGCTTGCGCGGCTCCAACACATTGTAGGCATATGGTTTCAGGTTCTATTTCACTCCGCTAACAGCGGTTCTTTTCGCCTTTCCCTCGCGGTACTAGTTCACTATCGGTTGCCAAGGAGTATTTAGGCTTATGCGGTGGTCCGCACAGATTCACACAGAGTTTCACGTGCACCGTGTTACTTGGGATACCTCTAGACGGCTTTGAGTTTTCGTTTACCCGGCTGTCACGGTCTATGGCCCAACTTTCCAGATGGTTCAACTAACTCTCGACCTGTCACATTAAGGTCCCACAACCCCGGGAGAACAAGTTCTCCCAGTTTAGCCTGTTCCGCGTTCGCTCGCCACTACTGACGGAATCATTTCGTTTTCTTTTCCTGCGGTTACTGAGATGTTTCACTTCACCGCGTTTCGCTTCGGAGGACTATGAATTCATCCTACGATAACCAGGTGTAAACCTGGCTGGGTTGTCCCATTCGGAGATCCACGGATCAAAGCCTGCTTGCGGCTCCCCGTGGCTTATCGCAACTTACTACGTCCTTCATCGCCTCTTGGCACCAAGGCATTCACCATAAGCCCTTAGTAGCTTGATCACAAAGAATACCATCGAATTAACGATGGATAACTCAGCGAATTGTATTATTTGCCCTAGTATCTACCTATGTGTAGTTGTCAAAGAACTCACCGAAATGCCGTGCCGGACTACTAGATCCAGCCGACTCACTTCGTAAATTTTATAAGGAATCAAGTGGTAGGCGTGACTGGAGTTGAACCAGTGACCCTGCGCTTATCAAGCGCATGCTCTAACCAACTGAGCTACACGCCTGTAAACTTGGTGGAGCTGAGGAGATTCGAACTCCTGACCTATAGCTTGCAAAGCTACCGCTCTACCAACTGAGCTACAGCCCCACGCGATGAAAAAACTTTCATGCCGCTGGCCAGCGTTCGATCTCATTCACTTGATGATCCAAAGAACAATGCTCTTGAAAATTGAATTGTGCGATTAGCTCCGAACCTATCCAACTCTTGCGAGTTGTCCGACCTCGGAAGTCCGATTTTGATCTCGAACCCGTGGTTTCTCCTTAGAAAGGAGGTGATCCAGCCGCAGGTTCCCCTACGGCTACCTTGTTACGACTTCATCCCAATCACCAGTCATACCTTCGGCACCTTTTAAGGGGCGACTTCGGGTGCAACCGGCTTTCATGATGTGACGGGCGGTGTGTACAAGGCCTGGGAACGTATTCACGGCGCCGTAGCTGATGCGCCATTACTAGCGATTCCAGCTTCACGCTGTCGAGTTGCAGACAACGATCTGAACTGGGCCCGGTTTTGGGGGATTTGCTCCACCTTGCGGTCTTGCTTCCCTTTGTACCGGGCATTGTAGTACGTGTGCAGCCCTGGCCGTAAGGGCCATACTGACTTGACGTCATCCCCACCTTCCTCCTCGTTGAAGCGAGGCAGTCTGTCCAGAGTGCTCCCAATTAAGGGGTGGCAACAGGACACAGGGGTTGCGCTCGTTGCGGGACTTAACCCAACATCTCACGACACGAGCTGACGACAGCCATGCAGCACCTGTGCAAACTGGTATTGCTACCTCGTCAGGCTTTCACCCTTCTACTATTTGCATGTCAAGGCCAGGTAAGGTTCTTCGCGTTGCATCGAATTAAGCCACATACTCCACCGCTTGTGCAGGCCCCCGTCAATTTCTTTGAGTTTTAACCTTGCGGCCGTACTTCCCAGGCGGCACGTTTATCGTGTTAACTACGCCACAAGCGGGGTCGATTCCGCTTACAGCAAACGTGCACCGTTTAGGGCCAGGACTACCGGGGTATCTAATCCCGTTTGCTCCCCTGGCTTTCGTGCCTCAGCGTCAGGAAATGTCCAGAGACTCGCCTTCGCCACTGGTGTTCCACTTGATATCTACGCATTTCACTGCTACACCAAGTATTCCAGTCTCCCCTCCATTCCTCTAGCCGGATAGTATCCAACGCAGTTTCCGGGTTAGGCCCGGAGATTTCACGTCAGACTTACCCAACCGCCTACGCACCCTTTACGCCCAGTGAATCCGAACAACGCTTGGGACCTCTGTATTACCGCGGCTGCTGGCACAGAGTTAGCCGTCCCTTCCTCTTCCGCTACAATCAATGACACACGTGTTAGGTGAGTCAATTTGTTCGCAAATGACAGGGGTTTACGGGCCGAAGCCATTCATCCCCCACGCGGCGTCGCTCCTTCAGGCTTTCGCCCATTGAGAAAAATTCTCGACTGCTGCCACCCGTAGGTGTCTGGACCGTGTCTCAGTTCCAGTGTGACTGGTCGTCCTCTCAGACCAGCTACCCGTCTTAGCCTTGGTGAGCTTTTACCTCACCAACTAGCTGATAGGCCGCGGGCTCATCTTAAAGCGTCAGGTCTTACGATCCCCAACTTTGATCTCACGATCACATGCGGTATTAGCTCGTCTTTCGACGAGTTATCCCACACTTCAAGGCAGATTCCCACGTGTTACGCACCCTTGCGCCGCTCCGACTTGAAAATATTGCTACTCTCAAATCAGCGCTCGACTTGCATGTCTTATCCACGCCGCCAGCGTTCGTTCTGAGCCAGAATCAAACTCTCCGTATAAAAATACGTTAGATGATTCCTGCCAGACTGTTACATCCGACAGCTTTTTACTAATTTTTGGTTAAAACCCTTAAAACCAGCGATCTAACTCGCTGATAATAAAGGGGCTCTTTACTAATCGCACAATTCAATTTTCAAAGAGCAGCTGGCGTTTTACCGCCAAAAATCTGCTTTGCTCGACTCTCATTTCGCCCGGTTAGGGGACAAAAATTCTGACCGCCGAATTTTTTCACTTTTAAAACGGCTTGTCAGTATCGAACCAAGGTCGGTTATCTTAAAGAACTTCGACCCGCTGTCAACCGGTTTTTCAACCGACCTTCGTTTCGGTTACTACCGCGAAGGGACAGAAAGATTATCAGAGTATTCTTATCCTGCAAGAGTTTTTTTATTTTTTTTACTACAGTTAAAAACGGACAAAAACCCTGTGTTTACAGTCTAATCAAGGCCACGTTCCGTCAAATCGTCTTCGTCCAGACCAAAAAAATGTCCCAGCTCGTGCAAAAAAGTTATGCGCACCTCCTCACAAAAGACTTCTTCATCGCCTTCCGCAACATCCCAGAGGTTTTCGAGGAACAAAATGATCTGCGACGGCAATACCGAAAAACCTTCGTCCGCAAACTCCGCGCCAACGAATAAACCCAATATATCCGATGCGATTCCATCCGCTTGCAATTCCGCATTCGGCACGCGTTCAAACGTCACCGGCAATTTTTGCGCCTGTTCCCGCAGTGGTTTTGGCAAATTAGCCAGTGTGTCTTCAATTTCTGCGAGCGCAAGTTGTTGTGATTTGTTCCAATCATTTTTCACGTTTTGATTTTGTCCGCCGCACCGCGCCAATGCAAATTTTCTCTCGCTCTTGAACAACACGCGTTTAGCCTTGTCACACATTCAAATTATGACGGCTCACTCTAAAACTCCTCCGCACTTTTGCTCGTTTCAATTCTCGCTTCCGCGCTGACTTTTTCCGGCCGAGCGGACACGAATAAAATTTCCGCCGACAAAAATATTCTCCGCGCCACGCTGACGAACGGACTGCAAGTCGTCATCGTGCGCAACACCATCGCACCGGTTGTCACGACGATGGTGAATTATCGCGTTGGCTCAGACGAATGCCCAACAGGTTTTCCCGGCACGGCACACGCGACCGAGCACATGATGTTTCGCGGCAGTCCAGGTTTGAGTGCCGACCAGCTTGCGGCGATTTCCGCCGCATTCGGCGGCGACGACAACGCCGATACGCAGCAGGCCGTCACGCAATATTTCTTCACCACGCCGGCCGAAAATCTGGAAGTCGCACTCCGCATCGAGGCGACGCGGATGCAAGATCTGCTGCCCGACGAATCGCTGTGGACGAAAGAACGCGGTGCAATCGAACAGGAAGTCTCCCAAGACCTATCGAATCCAACTTATCTTTTTTACATGCAGCTTTTGCAGGCGATGTTCAAAGGCTCGCCTTACGAACACGACGCGCTCGGCACGCGCCCGTCGTTTGAAAAAACCACCGGTGCGGACCTGCGCAAATTTCACAACGATTGGTATAAACCGAATAATGCAATTCTCGTTGTCGTCGGCAATGTTGAACCCCAGACCGTGCTCGAACAGGTAAAAAAAACATTCGGCGGGATCCCGGCAAAAAAACAACCTGCGCGACCGGAGTATAATTTTTCTCCCGTTGTGCCGAGCACACTCACATTAGATACGGATTTACCTTACGGCATGGCCGCGATCACGTTTCGTTTTCCTGGATCGGAAAATCCCGACTTCGCCGCCGCGCAAATTTTGTCCGATGTTTTGAGTAGCCAGCGCGGAAATCTTTACGGCCTTGTGCCAGCCGGCAACGCGCTCTTCGCACAATTTTCCTACGACTGTTTACCGAAAGCTGGCATCGGTTACGCCATCGCGGGTTTTCCTGCAGGCGGCGACTCGACGAATTTGTTGAACCAAGTTAAAGCGATTCTGCTCGCAGAAATTACAAATGGCGTGAGCGCGGAATTGGTCGAAGCCGCCAAGCGCCGCGAAATCATCAGCGCTGAACTACAAAAAAATTCTGTCTCCGGTCTCGCTTCCGCGTGGTCGCAGGCCGTCGCTGTCGAAAATCGGAATTCGCCGGACGACGACATCAATTTATTTCGCGCGGTCACCGTGGCTGACGTGAACCGAATTGCCAAAACTTATCTCGATTTTGACCACGCCGTTTCCGCAATCCTGACCCCAACACCGTCGGACAAACCAATTTCTTCGAAAAGTTTTGGCGGCGGTGAATCACTGGTTTCCACGAAAAATGAAAATGTAAAATTGCCGTCATGGGCGAAGAAGGTCGCGGACAAATTGCCCGTTCCCACCTCGGCGCTGAATCCGTTCGTCACGAATTTTCCCAATGGAATCAAGCTGATCGTGCAGCCGGAGACCGTCAGCGACACCATCAGCGTGTTTGGCCGCGTGAAAAATAACGCGCTCGTGCAGACGCCTGCCGGCCAGGACGGCGTGAGCGAAGCGCTGGAGCAACTTTTTAATTACGGCAGCAAATCGCTCGACCGGCTGGCGTTTCAAAAGGCGCTGGACGACATCGGCGCAAACGAATCCGCCGGCGCGAATTTTTCGCTGCAAGTGCTGCCGGAAAATTTTGCGCGCGGCGTCCAGTTGCTCGCAGACAACCAGCTTTCGCCTGCGCTGCCGAAAGCCGATTTCAAAATTGTTCAAACGCAACTCGCCGCGCAGGTCGCCGGGGAATTGCAAAGTCCCGACCACATCGCCGGCCACGCGCTGACGTCCGCGCTATTTCCGAAAGGCGATCCGTCCACGCGTCAGACCACGCCGGCCACGGTGAAATCGCTGACGATTGATGATGTGAAAAATTATTACGCCAGCACGTTTCGTCCGGACATGACCATAATTGTCGTCATCGGAAAAATTTCGCCGGACGAAGCGGTGGCGGTAATTGAAAAGAATTTTGGTGACTGGAAAGCCAACGGCGAAAAACCGAGCACGCTATTCCCGCCCGCGCCGACGAATTCCGTTTCCGTCACGCACGTTCCCGACGCGAGCCGCGTGCAGGATAAAGTGACGCTCGCGCAGACCTTATTGCTCACACGCACGAATGCAGACTATTACGCGCTGCAATTAGGAAATCACGTTCTCGGTGGCGGCTTTTACGCAACGCGGTTGTATCGCGATTTGCGCGAAAAAGCGGGATTAGTCTATTTCGTCAGCTCCAGTTTCAATATCGGTCTGACGCGCGGCGTTTATCAATCTTCCTACGCGTGTGATCCGCAAAATGTCACGAAGGCACGCGCACTGATTCTGCGCGACCTCAAAGAAATGCAGACGAAAAAAGTGACCGAACGTGAATTGCATCAGGCCAAACTGATGTTGCTGCGTGACATTCCGCTGGCGGAGGCAAGCGTGGACGGCATCGCGAATGGCTGGCTCACCCGCACCGCGCTCGGACTGCCGCTGGACGAACCAGTGCGCGCCGGAAAAATTTACGTTCAATTGAGCGCGAAGGATGTGCAGAAGGCGTTTACCAAATGGCTTCGTCCTGACAGTTTCGCGCAAGTGACGCAGGGGCCGACGCCAAAATAACTTCACGGAAAATTTGAAATGGTGCGACCGGCGGGAATCGAACCCACGACAACCTGCTTAGAAGGCAGATGCTCTATCCAACTGAGCTACGGTCGCAATGCAATTAAACCAATGTGTTTTAAGGGTTCTAATCGCGTTCCATCCGGCACTTACTATGCACGGTTGCGGGTTAAGGGCAAGTTCATCCGCATGGGTTGCAAGGCGGATGGAGATGACGTGCGTGTGTTCTAGTTTTAATCAACTAAACCGCACCGTCTGATTGCCGTCGAGTCGTTTGGATAAATCAATTGGATCGCCCACGGACACTTGTTGAGGATTCACTTGGTAAGCCCAGATTTGGAAATAGCTCAAGTTGGCCTCGCCATAAATCGTCGCGAACGCGCCGTCCACCGCGCCCGCACCGTGCGCCACTTTCACGCGGCCGGTGCGCGGGACGTTGAAGCGCGGATCGAACGTGAGCCATTCGTTGCCGAGATAAACTTCGCAGTAAGCATGAAAATCCATCGGCGTTCCTGGATCAATGAAACCAATGTCTGGCAAATGTCCGGTGACATAGCGCGCGGGCAAATTAAATGCGCGGCACAACGCAATCGCCGCGTGCGCGAAATCGCGGCAGACGCCATGCCGACGCGCGATGACTTCGGACGCAGACAAATCCGGTCGACCGGAACCGAAGCGGTATTCGATGTTGTTGTGCACCCAGTCGCAAATGGCTTGCACGCGTGGGAGACCATGTTCGATTTGGCCGAAATTATTCCACGCAAAATTCATCAGCTTGTCGGAATCGCAATAGCGGCTCGGCAGCGTGTAGCGCAGTAATTCATGCGGCAGTTGTCCGACGGGAATGATGTTGCCAAAAATCTGTCGGTTATCCGGCAATGAGGAAACGGCCACAAGCGCGTCGTGGCGAATTTCGTTTCGCCCCGGCATGAACGTGGAGCGATAAGTGATGTTGCCGTGCGAATCTTGAAATTCATACGACGGCAAACCGATGCCGAATGAAAGTCGTTCCTGCATCACGAGCACGCGACCTTCGAGTCGCGGTTTGAGCACAAACAGCACCGGCGTTTGCACGGTGGTTTCGTAGGCGAGGTTGCAGCCGACGCGAACGGTGAGATTCAGTGGGGACCAGTTCATTTTAATTTGATTTCGGGCGGCCGCATCGGCGTGAGTGCGGCGAGAATGGATTTTTGAACCGCGGGATTAACGAGATTTCCCAAGTGTCCGCCCTGATCGAAAACTGTTAATTCAGCTTTCGGAAATGTTGACCGGAGCCAGGCAAGGTCGGCTTCCGTCAGTAGAAAATCATTTTGATTCGTAATGATCCGAATATCGGCATTAGCGCGCAAACCAGTTTCATAAGAGCGCAAATCGCCTGCATTTTCCATGGCGGCTGCCGCCGAATCGCCAATGTTCCGAGTCGAATAGTAAGGAATCGCAAGCTTGGAGAAGTAATCTTGAAATGATAATTGCAGGATTTCTTGATACGCCGGATCGCGCCGAAAATTGTGGATGGCGTGGTGCAATACGCCCTGATTATTCCGTTCCTGACTGCTGTAAATGATGTCGCGGAGCACGAGCCGGAACGTAAGACCAATAAGAAATTTTGATTCGATGGCGCTGAACGGCAACGAGGGTTGCGGCGTGAGCGTGCTGCGACTCAGTGCGGCCACTTTCAAAAATACATTTTCCAAATTATTGCTACGCTCAGCCGCTGGCCAGTTCAGCGGTGCGGAATAAAAATCATCGAGCTTGGCAATTCCTTGCGTCATCTGCACGGGCGTATTGATGGCGACGTAACGATCAAAATGAAGCAAGGAGTTTGTCGCCGCGGTAGATGCAATGAACAAAGTTTCCAGCGCGCCCATGGAATAGCCCAGCAATGCCTTGTTACCCAAACGCTGCGGATACAATTGGTGCAAACGCTGATCAATCGCCGTAAGCGCGACGTGCAAATCGTGTCCATCCACCGGCAGATACGCGGGCAGCGCGACGGTCGAAGCGTGTTCCATGAATTCGGGATTGAACGGACTGCTCACGACCACGGCGGAAAAACCATTTTTGAAAACCAATTCCGCCAGCGCGAGCGACGTTTCGGCGAGCCGATGTCCACCGAGTCCGGGAACGATGTAAACCACATTCGCCGAGCCAGGTTGCAGCCAGAAAGTGAATTTTAAATCCTTGCCCGTCGCCGGAATGCGCACCGATTTGGTTGTGCTATGGTTAGGAAATTCAGGGTCTTTGAACGTGAAGAAAACAGTTTGGATTGTTTCGAGCGAAGCGGGGTCTTGTTCGCCTTTGACTTGAAAATCAGCGACCTGATTGGCGCGCGCGAATGTCCAAGCATATTGAATTTCCGAATACGGATCGGCCTCGGCCTGACTAAAACGCACATACTCGTCCACGCTGTCGGCGAGATTGTTATACATAATGGTGTAGTTGAGATACGAATACGGTCCCAAATATGTCAGCGGTTTGTTGATATCGAAACGGTAGGGCGCGATGTAGAGCAGAGGATTCGCAGCGGTATCGGCGGCGAGGCCGAGCGTGTCGCGTTCATTGCTGGGCCCAAAAATCGGCAGCATGATAAAACATTGCGGCGACCAACCCCACTTGCCAAAAGTCTGGCCGAAGTCTGCGTCTGACTTGGGAATTTTCCATTTCGTTGCCGGGTCAAATAAGCCAATGATGCCAATGGTAGTATTGCAGGCGAACCGCCACGTTTCATCGCGTGCGCCCGACCATTTGCCTTGCAGTAAATTATTTATCAGGCGACCGGGATAAGTCAGATTGCGGCCAAAATTGCCGATGCTTGTCCGCACCGGTTTCACGACCACGAAACGATAAACGCGGCTCGTCGGCTTGATAACGCCGGTCATAACCGCCTTGTTGAAGCCCCACATCACGCGATTGAACGGCTCGATGGGATCGGAAACGGATTTTGGAAGAACTACTTTTTCCACCACCGGCGAATTCGTAAAGCCGGCGACCGTCCCCTGCCCGCGTGCGAACAGCGCGAGGCTCAACATCAAAACCGCCAGCATCGAAATGCGGCGGCGAGGGTGCAATGAAAATTTTCTCACGCAAAAATTTTCAGACGGCGGAATCTTTAGACGCTTTATTGATCTGGTCATGCTCCGCGTCAGCGATGCCTTTTTCGATGAGTCGTTGCTGGTCGCTGCGACCCTCTTCGTCCTCGTCAACATTTGGCGTGGTCGGGACTTTTTGCCCATCCGAACCTGGCACCGGATTCCAGCGTTCGGATTCTGGCACGGCTTCAAGTGCGGCAGTTTTGGCGTCCACATCCGACTTCAAAGGCTTCAACGGATTCGCATTCATAAGTCAAACGCCTAACGACTGTGGAACGTCTGGTCGTTGTGTGAAGTCTTCATTTCCCGCGTGCCGCGATCTTCCCGCGTGTCGCGCGACTTGGAAAAAATGTTATCCCGTTTCGGCAGCTTTGGGTTCGCCACCGCTTTCACAACCGGTCGAAACTGGTGTGCGGTCTTCGGAAAAACCGGTGGCAACACTTTGGCTGCGACTTTATCTTTCGATGATTTCATAAACGTTTTTATGTGGATTGATTAAATTTAAGGTTTCACGGCAAAGCCGACTTTGATAGTCACCTGCCAATGATGCACCTTGCCCTTGACGATGTTGCCGCGCGTCTCAACCACTTGAAACCAGCACAGATCTTTGATGGTTTTGTTCGCACGTTTGACAGCACCTTCCACCGCATCCTCCATGGAAACGTCGGAAGTGCCGGTGAGTTCGATGAGTTTATAGACCGGATTTTTCATATTTTCATTTCGCTGCTTGCGAATGTGCTTCCACAAACCACAGCCACTTATCAATGCCGCGTGAAACTTCCGTGAACAAATCTGCCGTGTCGGCATCGTCTAATTCATCAGCCTCGTTGATGCTGTTACGAATTTCTTGACCAAACGTGGATAACGCGCGCGCTACGCCTTCGACGTGGGCCGGACCTTCGGAAATTTCCGGTGAATATTCCGTGAGTCGTGTGCGCGACGCTGCCATTCGCACCGTGCCTTCGGCCACGCCGCCAAGTTGCACCACGCGCTCGGCAATCTGATCTACATAACCTTCGACGGCCTCAGCCACTTTGTCGAAAAGTTCATGCAGGCCGATGAAGTTGGGGCCCTTCACATTCCAATGCGCTTGCTTCATCTGCATCTGTAAATCCACGGCGGAAGCAAGTCGCTGATTCAGCAGCGCGTTTAGTTGGGTGCGGCGCTCTACGGAAATGTCGTTTTCGGTTTCATACATTACGGGAAGTTCTGGATAGGCGGTTTTGGTATTGCTCATAAATTTATTTTTCTGTTGGTGAATGGTGAATTTAATTTGTCGTTTACGATTTGTTGTGAAAGCCATGCACGCGCGTCCGGTTGCGTTCCGCAATCAAATCCGCCTCCGCCGCCAGCCAATGCTGCACCTCGTGGCCGGGCAACGAACCTGTGTTTTCGTAGGCAAAATAGGCGCGGCGCGCGACCTCGTCCGGCGACGGCGAAAAATTAATTTCGTTTTGATCCAAGGTTACCGTTGGCTGCGCCGCTCGGGTCGGCTTTGCGTCTTGAGAATATTTATTATGTTTCATGAAAAAGAATAGGTGAGTGACGAGCATCTTCGCCATGGGGTCTTCACCCCATTTATTCGTTCGTCAAAATCACTTTCAACGCGCGCTCGCGGCCGGCATTGCCGAACGTGTCGTAGGCTTTCAGGATTTCCGTCAGCGTGAAGTGATGGGTGATGAGTTGCTTTGGTTGGAGCTTGCCGGCCATGACGGTTTTCAGCAGCAACGGCGTGGTCACCGCGTCCACCAGCCGCGTGGTGATAGTGATGTTTTGCGACCAAAGTTTTTCGAGATGCAACGTCACGCTCGCGCCGTGCACGCCGATGTTGGCGATGTGTCCGCCCGCGCCGACAATTTCCTGGCACAGTTCAAAAGTTGCCGGCACACCAACCGCTTCGATGGCGACATCCACGCCCTGCCCCGCCGTCAGCGCCATCACTTTTTCAACTGCCTTGCCGTCGGCGCTGTTAATCACGGTTGTTGCGCCAAATTTTTTGGCAACTTCCAGCCGGTTGTCATCGAGATCAATTACGATGATTTTCGCCGCCGCAAAAAATTGTGTTGTTAGCAACGCCGACAAGCCGACTGGTCCCGCGCCGACGATTGCCACGGTATCGCCGGGTTTGACTGCGCCGTTGAGCACGCCGCATTCGTAGCCGGTCGGCAGAATGTCGCTTAACATCACCATCGCATCGTCATCCGCGTTTTCGGGAATGGCATAAAGGCTGGTGTCTGCAAATGGGATTCGCACGAACTCTGCCTGCGTGCCGTCAATGGTGTTTCCTAAAATCCAGCCGCCGACTTCGCAGTGCGACGGCATGCCGCGCCGGCAATAATCACATTTGCCACACGCGGTGATGCACGAAATCAAAACGCGGGCGCCTTTGCGGAAGCGGCTTACGCCTGCGCCAACCGCTTCGATGATACCGATGCCTTCGTGGCCAAGAATCCGGCCAGCCGTAACCGTTGGTAAATCGCCTTTGAGAATATGCAAATCAGTTCCGCAGATCGTCGTCTTGACGATTCGCACCACGGCATCGGTCGCGTCATGCAACTCAGGCATAGGCATCTCTTCCACTGATTTTTTTCCGGGACCGCGATATACGAGAGCTTTCATGGGGCTAAAACCTCCTTAATAACTTCTTTTAAAGGGCTCGGCTCTGCCGGTGTGAATCCACTGACTCGCGTGGGCACCAAATCATTCGCTGCACTGTGATCAATAGCCTCGGTGTTCATGCTCACGAAAACTTTGGATTCTTCGTAGCTGATGCTCGTCACTTTACACACGGGAATCCGCACTTCCTTGCCGGTAAAACGATGTCCGATTTTGATGACAAGTTCGCCAATCGCCCAACTTTGATCGTCCATCAAAAAATCACAAACGTGGCCAACAATGCCGTCCGTCGCTTGCAGATGGTAACCGTTCACTGATTGCGCGCTGCGCAGGTGAGCGTCGGCGCGTTCAACTTTGGGTGTTACTGGCGCCGCGGCCTCGCCCGCCACGAAATTCGGAGGAACTTCCAGAATTGGAAAGCTGCGTGCGCCGCCCCATAGCCCATCGCCTTCCCAATAATAAGGCCAACCGTAATAGCGGTGATAATCTTCCTCGTATTGCCGCGACACTGGCTTGTGCGTTTCAATCGCCGGACTGTCCTCGACTTGTTTGCGCGTCAGATTCACGCGCAGATGTTTTCCGTCATGCTGAAGTTCGGGAAAGGCGTGTGGCGAAATTAGCACTTGTCGCCCCGGTAACCAGTTGCCTGTGTCAGCGACGACATAGCGCACCGTCCAACTCTGGTCGTCGAAATAAAAATCTTTCACATGGCCGAGCTCGCCATCGGTCGCCGCTAGTTTGTTTCCGAATAATTGTTTGAGGCTTTGTAACATAATATTTGCGTTAAATTTTCCCAACCACGTTGAATGCGTTTCAGTAACGAATCTCTGATTAACAAATTAAGAGTAGTTCAACCCGAAGTCGTTCAGCTATGGGGTGTTTTCCCCTGCCGCAGCGGGCGTGTGCAATACGCGATGCACTGTTTCGCCGAGCGTTTGGATGGTGCACGGTTTGGTCATCAATTCGCGGAAGCCAAGTTCACGCACCTTCTCCGCAGTCATAAAACCACTGAAGCCTGTCGTCAATATGATGGGAAGGCGCGGTTGCAATTGCAGCAGTTCAGCACCGAGTTTAGCGCCATCCATCACTGGCATGGATAAATCGGTGATGACCAGATCAAATTTCTTTGGCTCGGCGCGCACCGCATCCAGCGCTGCCAACGGACTCGTCAGTGCCGTCACTCGGTAACCCAACCGGTCGAGAATGGTTTTTCCCAGCGTGGCCAGAACCATTTCATCATCCACAAACAAAATTTGCTCGCCCGCGCCGCGCGGAATGGGCTTAACCGAAATTTTCTTCGTCGGCACCTCAGCTTCCAGCACTGGAAAATACAAATTAAAAACCGTGCCTTGACCCGGGTGGCTGTAAACGGTGATGGTGCCGTCGTGGCTTTTCATGATACCATGCACCACTGCGAGGCCGAGACCAGTTCCTTTGCCAACCGCTTTGGTGGTGAAGAATGGATCAAAAATTCGTTCCAGTGTGGCGGCGTCCATACCGCAGCCAGAATCGCTCACGGACAGTTTCACATAGCGACCCAAGTGCAGGTCGGGATTGGTTTTGGCAACGTGTTCGTCCACTGCAATCAAACCCACTTCAACTTTTAAAATCCCCGGCTGATCGCGCATCGCGTGCCAGGCGTTGGTGCCGAGATTCATGATCACCTGATGAATGGCCGTTGCGTTCGCCAGCACGAGTGGTGTTTCCGTCAGCTCGGTTTGAATCCGGATGGTTGCCGGCACGCTCGCGCGCAATAATTTTAGCGCCTCCAATACGACATGGTTCAACACCACCGGCTCGCGTTCCGGTTTGTTCTGACGACTGAAGGTAAGAATTTGGTTCACCAAATCCGCCGCGCGATCCGTGGCCTTCGCAATCTGTTCCAAATGCTCGGTGATTTCGGGATTGTTTGCCGCTGCCGTTTTGGCGAGAAAAATATAACCGACGATGCAGGAAAGAATGTTGTTGAAATCATGCGCAATCCCGCCGGCGAGCTGGCCGATGGATTCAATTTTTTGGGCCTGATGAAACCGCGCCTCCAATTCCATTTCGTGCGTCACGTCACGTTTGACGGCGACATAATTGACAATCGTTCCAGCCGCATCGCGCACTGGCGAGATGGTCGCGTCTTCCTCGAAAAACGTGCCGTCCTTGCGCCGGTTGATGAAATGGCCGACCCAAGTTTCACCACGTTTCAGCGCAGCCCACATCCGCTGGTAATAAACTGCGTCCTGCTTGCCGCTTTTGAGAATGCTAGGGTTTTTGCCAATCACTTCCGCGACCGTGTAACCGGTGGTTTTTTCAAATGCCGGATTGGCATAATGAATTAAGCCCTGCGTGTCGGTAATGACGATTGTCTCCGCTGCTTGATCCACAGCGGTTGCCAAGCGTGCGTGCGATTCTTCCGTGCGCTTGCGCCTTGTGATATCGCGGATGTTGCACTGGATTACTTTTATGTCGCCTGCCTGGTAGACGTTGCTAACAAATTCCACCGCGATGTGGCGACCTGAATGCGTTTCCAGCGGCAAATCTTCGTAGCGCACATAGCCGTCCTTTTGCAGTCGCTCCAGCATTGCCTGATTGGAAACCAAATCCTTGAACGGACTCAATTCACCGACCGTCTTGCCAACCATTTCGTCGTGGGAAAATCCCAGCAGTTTTACCAGAAACGGATTTACGTCCGTGATGCGTCCTGTCTCGGCATCTAAAATTAAAATGCCGTCTTGCGCCGCTTCGAACAAACGCCGGTAACTTAATTCAGAGACACGCAGCGCCTGTGCTGTCAGTTCCGCTGCATTTTCGTTGGGAGTATTTTCGTCCATGATTTTTATTTCAGCCAAGTTTGCTTGGCATCATGTCCGGCAAAATATTCTCAGGCCATGGGGTAAAACCCTACCTTCACTCCATCGCCGCCAGCAGTTCATCCAATGACACCGTGGCGAAGCTCGTGGCGGAATCACTCATGGCGTAGGGAATGATGGGTTCGCGGCCGTGCAACAACGCGCCGCAGGTATAAACCACATTCGGCACATAACCCTCGCGTTCGGCTTCGTTCGGACACAGAAATGGCTCGCGCAGCCGACGCAGAACGTGCGACGGATCGTTAAGATCCAGCAGAATTGCTCCAATGCAATATTTCCGCATCGCGCCAACGCCGTGCGTCAACACCAGCCAGCCCGCCTCGGTTTCAATAGGTGAACCACAGTTGCCCAGCTTGATGAATTCCCACGGCTGCGCGGGCGCGAGCAAAATTTTCGGGTCCGCCCAGAAATGGATGTTCGACGAAAACATGAGCAGAATATTTTCATCGTCCTGACGTGAGAGCATTACGAATTGGCCGTTTATCTTGCGCGGAAACAAGGCCATGCCTTTGTTCTGCACGGCGGGGCCGTTGAGCGTGCTGAACTTGAAATGCACGAAGTCTGGCGACTCCAGTAATTGCGGCAAAATAATTTTCCCATCGTAAGCCGTGTAAGTCGCGTAGTGCGTGAACGTGCCGTCGTCATTCTGAAACCGCACGAAGCGCGCGTCCTCAATGCCGTTGCTCTGGCTCGGCGCGGAGGGAAAAAGCACGCGCTGTGAAATCTGGCTGTCCGGCGCGAAGTCCACTTCGTAGTTCGATTCTGCGAGCAGCAAAATTCCGCGCGCCGCCCACGCCGCCGTCGCGTCAGACGTGTCCGTCAAACCGGACGCCGCCAGCACCGCGTGCAAATCTTTCAACGTAAAATCATCGTGCAACTGCGCAAGGACACGTTTACAAAAATCATTTTGCACGCCGGCTTCTTCCAGCTTATGCGTGAACAGACCCTTGGTGTAAGCCACATTCGGCACGCGCTCCGGCTCGGTGACAAACGGCACCGGTGGCAGCATCGTGATGCGATTATGCGCGGTGATTTTCCCCTGCCGAAAAGTTATCGACGAAATATGGCCTTCGCCCGTGGCGCGCAAACTCATGATGAAACGCAGCGAACCTTTGGGCACGCCGGTCTGGTCGGGATGCGGCACGATGGATGGATTGAACAGCGCCGCCGACTCCGGCGAATACTCGTTCGTGAAATACGCGCCGATGAGCAACTGCCGTTCAAGCGACAGCAGCGATGGATCCGTTGGCTCCAGATGATGTTTCACTTGCGCGAACCGTTTGCGGAAAAAATCTTCGACCCGTTCATGGCGGTCAGCAAAGTCGCCTAGCACGCGATTTGTCAGCCGGACAACTTCCGCTTCCGGCATCGCCATCACCCGCGCCACGACCCGGCGCGAAATATCATCCGTGGTCGGGCGAAACGGACGTAGTAACACGCGCGAACGGTCGGGAATCAAAGTTGGCCCGATGCGTTTGGCGTGAAGCAGAGTGGTGGTTTTCAATCAATTAAAGTTTCGCGCCAAACAATGCGCCGACACCCGCTGTCAGTGCCATCGCCAGCGCACCCCAAAAGGTCACGCGCGCAATGGATTTCCAGACGGGTGCGCCACCGGCATACGCAGCCATCCCGCCTAACAACGCTAGAAAGAAAAGTGAACTGCCCGAAACCACCCAGACGAGTTTTGAAATCGGCACGACGAGAACGAGCGCCAACGGCAGCGCTGCCCCGACCGTGAAAGTAACCGCCGATGCAAAAGCGGCTTGAATCGGCCGAGCGCTCAGCATTTCAGAGATGCCCAATTCGTCGCGCGCGTGAGCACCGAGCGCGTCTTTGGCCATGAGTTGCGTCGCGACTTGTCTGGCGAGTTCGGCATCCAAGCCGCGCTTGACGTAAATTTCTGCAAGTTCTGCGGTTTCAAATTCCGTATCTGTCGCGAGTTCCGCGCGTTCGCGTTCCAAGTCGGCATTTTCCGTATCGGACTGCGAGCTGACAGAAACGTATTCGCCCGCCGCCATGGACATCGCGCCCGCGACCAATCCAGCCAAACCGGCGACGAGCACGCTGTTCCGACTCGCTTCAGCGGCAGCGACGCCGACGATTAAACTGGCGGTGGAAACAATGCCGTCATTAGCGCCGAGAACAGCGGCCCGCAGCCAGCCAATGCGATGAGTGCGATGAAGTTCAGCGTTTGTCATAAAATATAAACCCAGCTGACAATAATTATTCTGCGGGCGTTTCTTTAAAACTGGTTAGGGTGTTTTGCAGCGCCTGCATTTCTGCGAGCGATAGTAGAAAGGCGAGCGTGGATTCTGCGCCTTGGTTCTGGCTCAAGCGATCCATGTGTAAACCATCGCGACAGCCACCGGTCGTCGGATCATACAGCGCGAGACCCAAATCATTGCGGCCCAGAAACCATTCAAAGGCGCGGCGCGCTTCAGCTACCCAGAACATATCGCCCGTCGCGTGATAAGCCTCGATGCACGCGGAAACGGTCACCTGCGCCTCGATGGGCTGCTGGTCGAAAATGGCACGCTCGTAGCCGCGTGGAAAAAATCCGTTCGAGCCAACCGGCCGAAACGAACCGGCGTCCGAGGTCTGAATTTTAATCAGCCAGCGTAAAGTTTTTAGGCCGAGTTCCAGCATCACGGCGTTGTTCATGCAGCGGCCATTGAGAATCATCGCGTGCGGCAGCTTGGCATTCGCATACGAGACGACTTCTTCAAACCAGTGCCAGTCCTCCGTCGCGGCATCAGCGTGGCGTTGCATCAGTTTAGCGGTAAGCGAATCACGAATCTGGTTCGCGCGCCGATCGCCGCCGAAGCGACGTAGATATTCATCAATGCCAATCAGCGTAAACGCCCATGCGCGCGGCGACACAAATTCGGCAGCCACGGGCAAAGCCTGTTCAAAAAGTTGTGCCGCGAGCATTTGAAAACTGCCCTGGCCCGCTTGCGACACGCACAAACCGAGCGCCCAGAGCGCGTGGCCCTGACAATCTTCCGAGCCAACTTCCTCCAGCCAGCGCCGGTCGAAACTCATGAAATTTCGGAAACGTCCAAGCTTGCGGTCAAACGCGTGATTCAAAAACGCAGCGTAAGTTGCCGCCTGCGCGCCAAGCTGGGGTGAACCGTGACCGAGTTTTTGCAGCATCAAGGCCAGCACGAGAGCGCGCGCATTGTCATCGGTGCAATAACCTTCGGAAAAATTCGGCACGGTGAAACTCGCGTGCTGAAAAATGCCGGTCGAGTCGCTCATGCGAAACAGATGATCCAGTTTTAATTCCGGCAACAGCCCCGGCTGTTCGTCGAGCGTTTTGATGGGCGAAGATTTTCGCCCGACGAAACTGTGATCAAGTCGCGCCTGCTCAAAAGATTTTGCGTAGAGCTGCGCGACGCGGCTCCAAACCATGTCGCGACCGAGTTTGTAGGCATTCTTGCGCATCGTGTGGCGCAGGGTTTCGTCCCGTAGCAATTCGACGACGGCGACCGCGATAGCTTTTGCGTCGCGGAACGGCACGAGCTTGCCGCGTTCTTCCGTTAGCAATTCAGCCGCGTGCCAGTAAGGCGTGGACACGACGGCGTTACCTGCGCCGAACGCATACGCCAGCGTGCCGGAAGTGATTTGCGATTCGGTGAGATATGGCGTCAGATAAATATCCGCTGCGCCGATGAATCGCATCAATTCCTCCAACTCAACGAAACGATTGAAGAACACGACATTTTTTTGCACGCCTAGATCTTTGGCGAGTCGCTCCAGGCTCAAGCGATACGCTTCGCCTTCGTCGCGCAGTAAATTCGGATGCGTCTGACCGAGCACGATGTAAACGACGTTGGGAAATTCTTTGATGATGTCCGGCAACGCGCGCAACGCGTATTCAATGCCTTTGTTCGGCGACAATAATCCGAACGTGAGCAAAACTTGTTTGCCCGCGACGCCGAATTCGTCCTTAAAAAAATTCGGGTCGGCGAACGGCATGTCGGGAATGCCGTGCGGAATCAGATCAATTTTATTTTCCGGCGCGTGATAAATGTCGCTTAGAAATTCGCGCCCGCGTTCGCTCATCACGACGAGGCGCGTGGAGCGGCGGATCAATTCGCGCATCACGCGGCGCTGCTCTTCGTTCGGATCCCGCAAAATCGTATGCAGCGTGGTGACGATGGGCATCCGTAGTTCACGCAGCAACGCGAGCACATGGCTGCCTGCCGGTCCGCCAAAAATTCCAAACTCATGCTCGACACAAACCACGTCCACATCCGTGATGTTCAGAAAATCTGCCGCGCGCAGATACGATGGCAAATCTTGTTTCGCGATTTCGAAGCGCACTTCCGGCGGATAATCATAACCGCAAGCGCGGTCATTGACTGGCACAACGAGGCATTGCAGCGCGGGAAATTCTTTCGCAACGGCACAACGCAAATCGGTCGTGAACGTGGCGATGCCGCATTTCCTCGGCAAATAATCACCGAGGAACGCGACTTTACGAATGTCTGTTGGTGGCTGCATGAAAGCGTATTCGGTCTAAACGGCTGGATAACTTGCCGCCAGCGCAGCTTGCTAGGATTCTTTCTCTGTGTGAGCTTGCGAGCGGAATGTGGCCCAGAATTTGGAAACCAGTCCTGCGCTTTTCAAAATGGTTTGCAGCCACGAAGGCTTTTCATCAACGGGCGCAGGCTTTTTGTGCCGGAAAGATAATAGCCCCGTTACTAACGAGGCGGCAGCGGACGCGATGGCACCAATGGTTTTCGCCTGCGTTGTGAGCGCGTGCGCTTCATCCGCCAGCGTGCGCCATTCTTGAACCAGTTGCGCGCGGTTGAGTTCGCTTTCTGCGAGTAAAAGTTTTTTACGGGATTGCAGCGGGTTCATGCGAGAAAGTGTTCCAAGCAAACGCGGTCTTTACGGAGTTGCTCGAGCGAGGCGGAAAGCGTCTGCCAGTCGCGCATCAGCCCGATCAATCGGCGATACAAAAAAATGCCGACGCCGCCATAAAGACCGGTCAAAATCAGCAACACGCCCACCGGCGACCACACCCAAAGCCAGACAATGATGAGCGCGGTGAGTGTCATCCCGGCCAGCAAACCAAACACCGCCACGCCGAGCGCCAAAAGGAAAGCGTGCAGGAGACGTTCGCGTTCCTCCTGCACTTCCACTGCCAACAATTCCAGCCGGTTTTCGCCGATGGTCGCCAGTCGCCGCACGAATTTTTTGGAAGTCGTGGCCAGTTGGCTCAAGCTGACAGTGGAGTTTTCCATAACTTTATTAATCGCAGTTGCGCGAGGAACAGCGGCGGGCGATCAGAAAGCCGAGAATCGCACCGACACCGACACCGATGGCGATGGCTTGATACGGATTCGCACGAATAGTCTGGTCGGTTGCCTTCGCACCGGCCACAGCTTTATCGCGGACGCAACCAGCAACTTCCTTGGCGCTATCGAGTGCAGCGGCGAGACGTTTGCGGGCGGCGCCTACTTTTTCACCGGCCACATCGGCGGTGGCAGAGAGAAGTTCACGCGCGTCAGCCGCGAGAGTGCCGAGGTCGTTTTCAACCGCTTTGATTTCTTGGTTCATATTTTTTGTGTTTTGTTTTTGTTTATGTTTTTCAACGGTAAATTTTCTGCGTCGGCGAGGTGCTTTGATTCGAGCGAATCTGCCACCGTCAGAATGGAATTTCTTCCCCCAAACGGATTCGGCACAGACTCGCGCGCGAGCGGATCACAAATCCATTTACCATCCACGATCAGGCAATATTCGTAATTGCCGGGAGCAAGCAAAGTTTCCTTCCACCAGTTTCCCGCGCCGGAAGAATGCAGCGTCTTCGCCTCGGGCTTCCACTGATTAAATGTTCCCGCGATGCAGACGCTCTTCGCGGACGGACTCGTGAACTCGAAGCGCACCGCCATGAGTTGTGGGCTGGCAACGTTGTCGTGATTTTGGTTGTGTTTCATGGTGATAATTTATTTGGTGATGATGGTTACCGGACTTGTGGCACATGAATGTCGCCTGAATGCGTGATGACGCCGAACACGGACAGCAGCCACACGACGACACAAATCACCACAACGATGTTCAGGATTTTTTTGATTTTTCCATCCATCGGGATGTAGGCATTGATGAGCCAGAGCAGCACGCCAATGACGATGAGAGTGACAATGAGATTCATCAGCGGCATAAAATAATTTCAAACGGGTAAGGGCTTTTGCAGTTCACGATGCGATACTAGGCGGGCAAGTGAACGGCAGCTATGGGGTGTAACCCTACCCCTTCGTGAATAGAAATTCGTCAGCCCGCCAAAGTAGCTTCGAGGATTCTCCCTAAACAATTATTTGATTTTGTAGAAATGGAATCGTTCAGAACACAACCCCGGAAGTAGAATGCTCAATCTGACTAGGCTACGGTCAAAGTTTTGAAGAAATAGCTTTACCGATTTAGCTCGGCAAGCAGGCCGCGGCTCACGCGTGACCGAAGTGACGCAACACTTGATATACTACCAACGCCGCGACGTAGGCGAGTCCCGTCATGTAGAAAATCTGAAACAACGGCCACTTCCAACTATTCGTCTCGCGTCGCACGACGGCGGTGGTGGACAAACATTGCGCGGCCAAAATGTAAAACACCAACAAACTCGCGCACGTCGCCACATTGAAAATGGGTGTGCCGTCCGTGCGTTTGGCCTGACGCAACGTGCTGTAAAGTGACGTCTGGTTGTTTTCCGCCGCGTCCTTGCCCACGCCATAAACAATCGCGAGCGTGGAAACAATCACTTCGCGCGCGGCGAAGGAGCTGATGATGCCGATACCGATTTGCCAATCGTAACCAAGCGGCGCGATGACAGGTTCGATGACGTGGCCGATTTTTCCGGCAAAGGAATTTTGCAAGGAATTTTGCGCGGTGAGGCGATCGGCGGTATCAAACAATTGCGCCGCCTGATTCGTGTCGCCGGTTTTTTCCAATTGCGCCGCTTGCGTGGTCATCGCGACAGCGGCAGCGGGCGCGCTGGATTTTGGATAATACGACAGCGCCCATAAAACGAGCGAGATAACCAAAATAATGGTGCCCGCCTGCTTCACAAAAATTTTTGCGCGGTCGAATGTGTGCAGCAGCGCCGTGCGCAATCCCGGCACGCGATACGGCGGCAATTCGATCATCAGCGGTTTGCTTTCGCCGGGCAAAATGGTTTTCCGAAAAATTGTCGCCATGCCCAACGCGGCCACGACGCCGGTGGCATAAGCAGCGGTAAAAACCAACGCCGCTTTCAAGGGCGAGTGCGGGAACAATAACGCCGTGACCATCGCGTAAACGGGAATACGCGCCGAACATGCCATCAGCGGCGCGACCAGAATTGTGATCAACCGGTCACGCGGATTTTCGATGACGCGCGTGGACATAATCGCCGGAATCGCGCACGCATGCGCCGAGAGCAATGGCACGAACGCTTTGCCCGGCAGTCCGAGTTTGCGCATGATTTTGTCCATCACGAACGCCGCACGCGAGAGATAGCCAGTGTCTTCCAACAGCGATAACGCGAAAAATAAAATGCAGATTTGCGGCAGGAAAATCAGGATGCCGCCCACGCCACCGATCACGCCGTCGGAAACCAGACTTTGCAAATCGCCCGCCGGTAAAACCGAACGCGTCCAGGTTTGGATGCCCGCAAACGCATGATCAATCAGCTCCATCGGGATTTGCGCTGCCCAAAAAATCAGCGCGAAGAGCGCGAGCATCACGATGTGGAACACAGCGACACCGATGACCGGATGGGTAAAATAATCGTCGAGTTTGTCCGTCCACACCGAGCGCTGGACGATGGCCGAATCCATGACGCGCGTGGAAATTTGCTCCGTCCACTCGTAGCGCGCCTGAAACGTGCAGCCGGTGCAGCCGCCGCAATTGGGATCAACGTGATTGACCGCTTCCGGCATCGCGCCGGTGACAAGCCGGTTCAATTCCTGTTTTAATTCATCAATGCCTTCGCCGTTGCGTGCGGACACCGGCACGACCACGCAGCCAAGTTCCTCGCGCAATTTCGCCACGTCAATGCGGATGCCATCGCGCCGCGCCATATCCATCATGTTCAACGCCACGACGACCGGACATTTCAATTCCAAAACCTGACTCGCGAGAAAAAGATTCCGCTCCAGATTCGTCGCGTCCACCACGACGAGCACGGCGTTCGGCGCGGTGTGCTCCAACTTTCCTTGCAATGCATCGGCGGCAAGTTTTTCGTCCGGCGATTGGCTGTCGAGGCTGTAAAGTCCGGGCAAATCAACCACGACAATTTGTTTGTGGTCCAGGTGCAACCGGCCAACTTTGCGCTCAACCGTCGTGCCGGGAAAATTTGCCGTCTTGGCGCGCAAACCGGTCAGCGCGTTGAACAAAGTGGTTTTGCCGGCGTTGGGATTGCCGACGAGCGCGAGCGTGAACGCGTGAGGTTGCGCTGCGGATGCCGCAGCCGGAGTTTCGTGGCAGGCACTCATGCGTGTTCGTCGTCGCGCATCGCACAATGGTTGGGCTGACAGATTTCCACGCGCACGCGCGCGGCAAGTTCGGCGGAAATCCCCAAACGCGAACCGAAAATTTTCAGGATCAGCGGATTGCCGACGCGCACCAACTCCACGCGCCGCCCCACGCAAACGCCCAATGTTTTCAGGCGATTTGTGTCCTCGTCGTCGGTCTCGACACTGCGGACGACGGCGCACACGCGCGGCGGCAATTCATCCAGCCGCACCGTGGGCACAGGTTGTTTGATGGTGTTCACAACGCCAGTAAAATAAGCCAGCAAATGTTCAAGTCAAACTCTGCGCTGACATTGGTTGACGCAAACCTTGCAAAGTATCATTGCTTTTCAAGACCAAGAGTCTAACGGCCCCTGCTAGCGACGACTGCCGAACGCTTGCGATTTGTTGTCGGTCAATTGCACCGTGACGAAGTTGGATTGATAACCGCGCCGCGCTCCGGCAGATTGGAGGCGTGAAATTTTTGAATTTATTCGCCCTCGCGCTGGCCGCTGTGCTGTTCGCCGGTTGCACCAAGCCCGACGCTTCCACCACGCTCAACGCACCGCCGACACTTGATGATTTGCTGCCCAAACACGCGCAGCCGAAATTGCCGACGATGAAAATTTATCTCGGCGCGGAAGTGCTCGATGCCGAACTTGCGCTGACGGAAGAGGAAGAAATGACCGGCATGATGTTCCGCACGAACATTCAGGAAACCGACGCGATGCTCTTCGTTCTGCCGCAGCCGCAGCGCGCCAATTTTTGGATGAAGAATTGTCCTGAATCCATTTCCGCCGCCTACATCACCGCCGACGGAACGATTCGTGAAATCCATCACTTGGAACAAAACGACACCAACGGCGTCGTGGCCGCGCGCGACGATATCCGCTTCGTTTTGGAAACCAAGGAAGGTTGGTTTATGCGCCACAACATTGCGCCCGGCACGCTGATTCAATCGGAAAAAGGCTCGCTCGCGGAAACGTTTTTACAGCAACGCTGAAAATTATTTTCCGGCGAGCAAATCCAATTTCAATTTCAAATCCGTTTCAGGCAACAATCCAGTCGTGCGATCGGCCACCTTGCCGTCCTTAAAAAAAATTAGCGTCGGAATCGCCTGCACCTGAAAATTCTGCGCCAGCCCCGGCGATTCATCTACGTTGATTTTGACGAACTTGATCTTGTCCGTGTAGCCGCCCGCCAACTTATCCAGCAACGGCGATAGCTCACGACACGGCCCGCACCACGTCGCGTAAAAATCCGCCACCACCGGCGTCGCGCAGCGCGTCACCTCATCCGCGAACTCGCCCTGCGTGATGTGTTTCACGTTCGCCGTGGATTCATTCATCGCCGACGGCTTTTCGCAACCGGCTATAAAAAGCAGATTCAAAATGGTGATGGCGGAAAAAATTAATTTCAGCTGCCCGCGCGAATTCATGAGCGAAATCTAACCGCACCAGCCAGCTGCGCAAATTATTTTCCACGCCAATCTGTTTGCGAAATTTCAATTCCCGCTTACGATTTCGTCATGCTGTCGCTCGCACAACTTGCGGACCTACTCGAACAAAATCGCGCCGCCGCGTCTGCGCGCGTGGCAAAATTTTCCCTCGGCGGCCGAAAATTTGATTTCAATTCGGCGCCCGCCATCATGGGCGTCGTGAATCTGTCCGCCGATTCGTGGTATCGCGAAAGCGTTTGTTTGTCCGCGGATGCTGCGGTTGCGCGCGGGAAAGTTCTGGCAGCACAAGGCGCGCAAATCATTGATGTCGGCGCGGAATCCACGCTTGCGCACGCCGCGCGCGTCGGCAATGCCGCGCAAAAATCCCAACTGGTTCCCGTAATTAAAAAATTGCGCGCCGAAAAAATTCTTGTTTCGGTCGAGACCTATTCACCCGCCGTCACGCGCGCTTCACTCCAAGCGGGCGCGAACATTTTGAATCTCACCGGCACGACGACTTCCAAAGAGATCTTTAAAATGGTCGCCGCGCACGATGCCGCGGTCATCATCTGTTACATCGCCGGCAAAAACGTCCGCGAAGTCGGCAACTTCGATTTGACCGCCGACCCGATTCCGATGCTACGGGAATTTTTTGCGCGGCAGATCGAACTCGCACAAAATTGCGGTGTGGAAAAAATCTTCATCGATCCCGGTCTCGGTTTTTATTACCGCAATTTGCAGGACAGCGCCGTGCGCGTGCGGCATCAGATGAATATTTTCCTGAACACGTTCCGGCTGCGCGAACTCGGTTTTCCCGTCTGTCACGCGTTGCCGCATGCGTTTGAATTTTTTGGCGATGAAGTCCGGTGCGCCGAACCGTTCTTCGCCGTGCTCGCCACGCTGGGTAAGACGGATTTGTTCCGCACCCACGAAGTTCCGCGCATCAAAGCCGTGCTGGAAACGTTGAAAGTTTTTTGAATCTCACGCAAAGACGCGAAGGCGCAAAGTCAAAATTCTTTGCGGCTTTGCGCCTTTGCGTGAGACTTATTTCCGCTGGCAAAGAAAAACACCTTCTTCTTCCGACTTCGTAATCCATTGTTCACTTACGGCCAAGCCGAAGCGCGCCAGAATTTTGCAAACACGCTCCGGCGTGTAGCGATACGAGAAAAAAAGCTGAATACTTTCGCCACTCGCGAAGGAAAATTTCTCACTGCCGACTTCGATCTGCCGTGCGCGGCGGAAATGAAATCTTGTGACTACGCGTTGCAAACCCAGACTTCCGGTTTCGATGGCAAAACGCAATTCGCCGTCGCGCGGATCAATTCCCAAATCAAAAAGAAACGTCAAAAGCCAGTCGCGTGTGAGCTGATTATCATATTGCGGCAGAATTTTTTCCATGCCGACGGCGTAATTTTTACCCGGCGCGAGGTTGGCGCTGAACAGCATAAAATCATTGGGGCGCAATAGTTCTACGAGTTTCGGCAAAATCTGGCGCGGCTCAAAATTCGGAATCATGCCGAAAAAAGTGACGAGCCGCGCGGCGCGCGGCGGGCAGGTTTCGGACAAGAGCGCGGATAAATTTTTTGTCGTCGCCAAGTCGCAAACAAAGGGAAAACATTTTTCCGGCGGCAGAATTTTCAGCGCGGCTTCACGCGCAACCAAAACCATCGCGACACTGACATCGCCGGGCGCGTAGGAATTTTTTTTACCGCGCGACTGCAATTGTTTCAGCAACTGCACGTCTTTTTGCCCGCCGCCGCAGCCGAGGCCGATGACGTGAACGGATTTACTTTTGATTTTTTTGGCGGTAGCGATAAAAGCTGCGTCGTAAGTCGTCAGGCAATTTTTGTCGTAGCGCGCGGGTGAATGCGCTTCGTGCAACGCGAGCCATTTTTGAGTTTGCTTGAGGCTGTCGTAGTGAAATTTGTGATTCACGCGGCGCGTGCGCAGCGAGGCGAGAAAATCGCGACGGACGTTTTCAGGAAACTGGCTTGGGTCAATCGCAACTGAAACGCCGCTATTCATAAGCGATTATCTTTGGGGGAAAATCTGGTAGAGCAACAGATAAATCACGACGCCGGTGACGGAAACATACATCCATAGCGGCCACGTCCAGCGCGCGATTTTTTTGTGCGCTTCAAAGTTTTGTTTCCGCGCGCGATTCAATGTCATCAAAATTATCGGCACAATGGCGGCAGCGAGAATTGTGTGCGTAATCAGAATCGTCAAATAAATCGGGCGGAACCACGCGGGATTGAGAAAGCGCGTGGGACCTTGGTGCAACACAACGCCAAGCCAAATGTGATAGGTCAGATAACAGCCGAGAAAAATCACCGACGTGCTGAAGGCTGAAATCATGCAGTTGCGATGCGCGATTTTATTTCCGCGTTTGATGTAGAAAAATCCCAGCGCGAGAAAGACTGCGCTCAAGGCGTTGAGCGTGGCGTTGACAACGGGTAAATCGTGAATGGTCATGGCTCGTTTTCCAACAGTCTAACCGAGGCAAGAATGCGCGGCTGGACGGAGTTTGTCCAATCCACGCCGTCACCGCCGGTTTCAAAAAACCCGCGCAGGCGGGCGTGTTTATCTACGATGACAAAAATTGTGGTGTGAATGAAAAGATCGGCGACGTCTTTCTGGTCGGCGGGTTTCACCGGCTGCGCGCTCAACTTCAGACTGCCGCTGGCGAGTGCGGCGATTTCGTTTTTTGTTCCCGTAAGAAATGTCCAGCGATTGAAATCGACATCAAAGCGCTGACCGTATTTTTTTAGCACGGCGGGCGAATCATTTTCCGGATCGGTGGTGAGCGTGACGAGTTTGGCGGTGCTGGCGGACGGTAGAAAATTTTGGAGCAATTTCATCTGGCCGGTCATGCGCGGACACGGACCGGCGCAGCGCGTGAACACAATATCGGCTACCCAGACGTGATTTGAAAAATCAGCAAGCGTCGTAATTTGGCCGTCCTGATTGGTCAAAGTGAAGGCAGCAATGGAACCGAGGACGGGCAATTGGGGCAACTGACTGCTGCGATGGATCTGAAAAAATGAAATGAGCAGCGCGAGTCCTAGCAAGCCGCTGACTAAACTAAAGCCTAGCCAAACGGTGGGCGGCGGACGCTGGATTTTTTCCGTCATGGAGTGACGGAGTTATTCAAAGCTCGCGGGCGCGGCAGAGCCGGATTTGGATTTCAGCCACGCTTCGTAGTCTTCCTTGCTTTGCACGACGACGAATCCGCCGGCCATCGCGGCGTGACCGCCGCCGCAAAGTTGGGCGCATTCAATCTGGAAGCGGCCAATCTTCGTGGGCGTAAAGGTGCACGGAATCCGCAGACCGGGAATCGCATCTTGCGTGAGGCGCATGGCGACCAATTTGAGCGAGTGAATGACGTCTTTGGAGCTCAAATAAATCAAGACCGGCTTGTTCACTGGCACGTGAATTTCGTTGAGGATTTGGATGTCGTCTTTGCCAGCTGAATCAGCGGGGTCAACGCCGAAGACGTTATTTTCGGCGATAAGTTTCATGTCCTGACGACCAAATTTTCCATCGGGACCGGGATAACGCGCGTTCCAAGCGAATTGTTGCGCGACAATTTGAACAACGGTGGATTCTTCGGGCGTGGGAAAATGACTGACGTTCTTGCCCCACAACGGCACGGCGAAAACCAGCAGCAACACGGCTTCAACAGCAACGATGATCAGTTCGACGTAGCTGGGGATTTTGCTTTTGGAACCTTGATAATCAGCTTTGGGCGTGCGCGCATTGTTGAAGCGATACAGCACGTAGCCGAAATAAAGTATCCAGCCGATGAACAGCGCGATCATGAGCCAGTGGACGTAGACGATGAGATTGTCTACGGCCTGGCCGTGAACAGAGGCGAGTTCGGGCAGTCCGATGACGTTATGGGCAAACCAGTCTTTCATGCTTTTGTGGCTTCAGGTGAATTGTGTTTTTGAGCGATGGCGTTGAGGGCCTCGCTTTTGCGGATAAAATAAATCAACAGTGTCAGCGCCGTGGCCAGCACTGTAAGCAGAACAACACCGAGGGTGAGGATACCGAGATTCATGCCGTCCACCATTGGCGAGTCAATAATATTACTGTTACCGCTGCCGCACGCAGCGCACGCGAAAACTTTCGCGGGCGCAAATGCGACGAGCAGCGGCAAAATGATTTTGCGGAGTGACTTCACAGGTAACTGATTTTTTTTAGCTTCTTCAAAAAATAAATTCCGTAAACGATTACGAAAATGCCGGCGACAATCGCCGTTGCCCCCCAAAGCACACTGCCGGACTGAAAAGCCCACGCGGCGCAGCCGAATGACAGCGCGGTCAGCAGCGTTACAAAAATCAGATGGAAGGCTTTGAGTGACATTTTAGTGGGCGGCGGTTCCGGGCGGAAAATCATTCATCGCCCACATGGTCAAGCCCATCAGGCCGATGAAAAAGAACACGGTGAAAGCCAGCACGGTGTAGACGAGTTTTTTTTCCGACAACAAGTGCATCAGGTAGCCGGCGACGAGGAAGGCGTTCACGACCGCGATGGACAAAATGAGCGCAACTTTCAGCGTCCAACCGTCGCCGATGTGCGCGAATGACGTGGCGATCATCGCCGACGTGGTGCAGAGGACGACGAGAAACACCACGCCGCAGAGGCGGAAGTAGCTTTGCAGTGAAACAGGTTTTTCAGATTCGCTCATAAAAATTTCAGGTCAAATACAGCACGGGGAAAAGGAAAATCCAGACCAAATCTACGAAGTGCCAGAACAGGCCGGAGACTTCGATACGGTTGGTGAATCGTTCTGGATCGGTTTTCCACATCGCGCCGCCGAACGCCCAGAAATAAAATATCACGAGCGTGCCGCCGAAGATGTGCAGCGCGTGCAGACCGGTGAGCGTGAAATAAATCGCGGTGAAGGTGTTGTGGCGCGGGCCGTAGTTGCCCATGCTTTTGATGTCGGTTGCAGCCACGGTGACTTCTTCGTGTTTTGCCGACTTGGCCTCGGGGCTGCGTAAATCCATCAATTCTTTTTCATCCGTGACAATGTGACCGTGCAACGTGACCGTGCCGGTTTTTTTGGCGAGGTCGAAGTCGGGGGATTTTTCAACGAGGTGTCCGTCAGCAAACGTGCCGTTGTTCAACTTGATTTCGTAATGAATCAATTTGTCGTGGTATTCGTAGGATTTGATGCCCAAGAACGTCAACGCGAGCAAAATGGTGCAGGCGTGGAAAATTTTGAACTTGGTGAAGTCGCGCACTTTGCACGCGGCCCACGCGAGCAGCGTGGTGATGGCCGAGAGCGCGAGCAAAAGCGTGTTGATGGTGCCGAGCGTGACGTTGAGCCAGCCGTGCGGCCACATGCCGGGTTCCGCGCCGACGCGCAGCAAAACGTAGGCGGAGAAAAGTCCGCCGAAGAGCATGACTTCGGACGCAAGAAACAGCCAGATGCCGAGCTTGGCGTTGTAAAGACCGGTGTCCGGTCGAGCTTGAACTGTGTAAGGGATTTCCATGAAAAATTAGTGATGCGCGTTGGAGTTAAGCGGCGCGGAAGAACTTTCGGGTTCGTCCTGCGGCGTGAAATCCGTGGCGTGGTTGGGCGCGCTGTATTCGTATGGCCCACGGACAACGTGAGGTTCGTGCGCAAAATTTCCGTGCGGCGGCGGCGTGGGCGTCTGCCAGTCCAGCGTGGTTGCGCCCCAAGGATTGGTGCCGACTTTCTCGCCGTGCTTGATGCTCCAAAACAAATTGATGATGAAAGGAATTTGCGCGATGCCCAAGCAAATGGCCGCCCACAAAATGACGCCGTTCAACTGCATCACGCTGCCGGGCAGTGCGTCAATGGCGTTCGGCACACGCGCGGCGGAATAGTTCACCGCGCCGTCACTCATGCGGCGGAGCATGCCTTTGATGCCCTGCGCAAACATGGGCATGAACACGATGTTCATGAACGCGAGGGAGCACCAGAAATGCACGCGCCCCCAGAACTCGTTCATTTTTCTTCCAGTCATTTTTGGGAACCAGAAATAAACACCGGCGAAGAGCGCAAAAATTGTTCCCGGCGCGACGACGTAATGAAAGTGCGCGATGATGTAATAGGTGTCGTGCAAATACAAATCCGCCGCCGCTAGACCGAGCGGCAGTCCGGTCAGACCGCCGATGCCGAACATCGGCAAAAAGCCGAGCGCGAACAGCATGGGCGTATTGATGCGAATGGAACCACCCCAAAGCGACAGGAACATGCACGTCAAAATAATCACCGATGGAATGGAAATAATCATCGTCGTCGCTTGGAAGAACGTGGCGATTTTCTGACCCATGCCGGTCAGATACATGTGATGCGCCCAAACGATGAATGACAGGAAGCCGACGAACAGCGAGGAATAAACCAGAGATTTGTAGCCCCAAATCGGCTTGCGCGTGTTGTTGGCGATAATTTCAATGACGATGCCCATCGCCGGCAAAATCAAAACGTAAACTTCCGGATGGCCGAGGAACCAGAACAAGTGTTGCCACAATAACGGGCTGCCGCCACCGCTGCGATCAACGAGTTGGTCGCCGACCGCGAGACCGGTCGGTAGGAAGAAACTTGTGCCCGCAACATTATCCATCAATTGCAAAACACCGGCGGCTTCGAGCGGTGGAAACGCGAGCAGCAAAATGAAGGCGGTCACAAATTGCGCCCAGACGAACCACGGCAGACGCATCCAGGTCATGCCGGGTGCGCGGAGTTGGATGATGGTGGCGATAAAATTAACCGCGCCGAGCAGCGAGGACGTAATCAGCAGCACCATGCCAACGAGCCAGAACGCTTGACCGTTGGTTGGAATGGTTGTTGCGAGCGGCGAATACGATGTCCAGCCCGCTTGCGCTGCGCCGCCGGGAATGAAAAAACTCACGAGCATCACCACGCCGCCGAGGAAAAACGCATGGAAGCTCGCCATGTTGATGCGCGGGAAAGTCATATCCGGCGCGCCAATCATCAGCGGCACGACGTAATTGCCAAACGCCGCGAAAGCCAGCGGCACGACGCCGAGAAACACCATGATGGTTCCGTGCATCGCACCGAAGGAATTGTAGAGTTCCGGCGAAATCGCCCCGCCGGCTGCGGGTTGCCCCAAAATTTTTGCGAGCAACGGACCAAACAGCGGCACAGGCACGCCGGGATGCGCGATCTGCCAGCGCATGAACAGCATCAAGCCGAATCCGAACAGCATGAAGCATAGCGCCATGAAACCGTATTGGATGCCGATGACTTTGTGGTCGGTGGAGAAAATGTATTTCTGCCAGAAATTCGGCTCGTGGTGTTCGCCGTGGCCGTGATCATCGTGCGCGTGATCCGATTGCGGTTCGCGGAAGGGCGGAAATTGTTGAACGGTTGACGACATATTTTTTATTTCAATTTGTTCCCGACGAGCGCCGCAATGAGCAGCGGCAGATAAATAATCGAGGCGAAAAATAATTGTTTGGTGCGCTGCGCCGTGAGTTGTTGCGCAAAACGAACAGCACACCAGAAATAGCCGACGCCCAAGATCACCGCAACGGCGAGATAAATTTTCCCATTCAAACCGAACGCAAAGGGACACAGACTCGCGAGCAGCAACGCAATCGTGTTGCTCACGGATTGTTGCGCGGTGCGGCTGCCGGTGGCGTCAATATTGGGCAACATGATGAAACCAGCTTTCGCATATTCATCGCGATACAGCCAGGCGATGGCCATGAAATGCGGAATTTGCCAGAACGCAAGTATCGCGAACAGCGCCCAACCTTCGCCGCTCAATTCGTTACGCGCCGCGGTCCAGCCCATCAACGGCGGCAGCGCGCCGGGAATTGCGCCGACCAATGTGTTCACCCACGTCACGCGTTTGAGCGGTGTGTAAATGAACAGATAACTGATGCTCGTGACGGCGCCGACGACGCTCGTAAGCGGATTCACCAACACCGCGAGATACGTGAGGCCGATGACGGAAATTGCGCCGCCGAAAATCGCGACGGTCGCCGGTTGCAAACGTCCGCTGGGCAACGGGCGGCTCGCGGTGCGGCGCATTTTTGCGTCGTATTCGCGTTCGAGCAGTTGGTTCAAAGCCGCCGCGCCGGACGCGACGAGTGCCGTGCCAAAGAGCGCGTGAAACATCAGCAGGTAATTCACCGAACCGCGTTCACCGAGGTAAAAACCCACGAACGTCGTGAGCAACACGAGCGCGGTCAAGCGCGCCTTGACGAGATCCGCCAAGACTGCCGGCCAGCTTTTTTCTAAAGCCGCCTTTGAACTCAATGCTTCCGCCGATGATTTCATTATGCTGGTAAAAGGACCTGATGAAAACCTTGCCTAATTCTCCCTATTTTGTCATGCGCTGGCAAAATCTGTCAATGTTGTTTGCCATCAAATTAGGTTAGGAATTGACTGAATTGAATAGGGAAAAATTATACTTATACCGCGAGCCGCGTGCGCCGGACGGCCACAAGCAACCACAACGCTCCGGTCAACAATGCCAGCGCGCCGACCATGACGTGCAACGTCGCAATGTCGGCGGCTTTATTCGTCCAAATCGTCGCCGCGCCCAAAACGATTTGCAGCGACAATAAAATTAGCCAGAAAAAAGCGAACTTGGTCAGCGCATCGCCGCCGCCCAATTTTTGCGCGCCAGAAAAAATGCCGCGGCAACGCCGAGGAAAATCGTGTAGGCGACGAGGCGATGGATCATCTGCAACTCCACTTGAAATGCGGTGATGGGTTTGACGTTGTAAGTTTCCACGCGCTCGGCGTTGTAGCGCGCGACGGCGTCAGCGCTGGCGTCCGGCCAGATTTTGCCGTGCGCGAGTGGGAAATCAGAAATCGCCAGTCCCGCGTGCTGATGCCGCATGGTCGCTGCGATGAGCAACTGGATGAAAATTAAAATGGTGACGTAAAAAATGTGGCTGCGCAGTCCGCGCGGAACGGAAATCTGCTTTTTGGTTTCTGAATCATTCCACCAGCGGCTCGTAAACAATGCGATGGCGCAGACCAAAACTAAAAATGTTTGCGCCACCGCGCCGTGGAAAATGCCAAGGTTATCCATTTGCAAACGCACGCGCAAACCACCGAGAATTCCTTGCGCAATCACGCCGAGAAACGCAGCAACGCCAAGCCAGACAATCCATTTGCGCGAATCTTTCAGCCACAACCAAATCGCCAGAATCGTCGTCAAAAAGCCGACGACGGACGCCAGCAAGCGATGTGTGTGTTCAAAAAATGCGCCGCCGGTCCAGAATTTTATCGGCAGCGCGAACATGTTGTAGCCATAACTCGTCGGCCAGTCGGGCACGGACATTCCCGCCTCATGGCTAGTCACCAAACCGCCGAGGCCGATGAGCAAAAACGTGGCGACGGCGTTCAACACGGCGAACCAAAATAGCGCGGGTTGGTATTTATTATTCATGCTTCAAAAGGAACGACCGCTGCGGATTGTTCGCGCAGCGGCCGTTCACGGACGAAAAAATTATTTAATTTCAAACGTGAAGTTTTGCGCGGCGCCGTCGGCCTTCACTTCAACTTCGGCGGTCTGCGTGCCGAGTTTGCGGTGCGTGGCTTCCAACGTGTATTTGCCCGGCGGCACATTCTTGATGGTGAATTTCCCGTCCGCGCCGCTGACGGCAAAATACGGGCCGTCCACGACGGTGACCCAAGCGAACATCCACGGATGCACGTCACATTGGAATTTCAGGAACGGTTCCGGCTTGGCAAACGTGAAGGTCAAATCCGCGCCGCCAGGCATCTGCACCAGGTTTTGTGAGTCGTTGGCCTTGGGCACGGTGTGGACGTTGTGAACGCAGTTGTCGGAATTTTTTACAATGATTTTCTGGCCGGTCTGCACGGCGAGAATTTGCGGATAATACAAACAGCCTTTTTGATCCATGACGACGGGCGCGGCGCTCGCGCCGGTGGACGGAGCGGAAATCCCTTTCAGAACCACAACGACGTCCGCCAGATTGCCACTGCCATCGACGACGTAAAATTTCGTCTTAGGCAATGCGCCCGGATAGTTCGCGCTGCAATTCGGATCATCTTTGATGGGCGAAAGTTCTTTTTCCGCCGGCGGTGTGCCTTTGAGCGTGATGACGCCGCTGAGGTCGCCCGCCTGCGCAAATTGCGTGACGGCAAACAGTCCGAGAGATAGGAATAAAAGAGATTTTTTCATAACTTTTTTGAGCGGCTTGAACGTAGCACCCACACGTCCGGCTCGCAAGCTGATTGTGAAAACTTTCACAAGCATGCAACCACTTTTGACGGCCAAGCGTCCAACCATTAACCTTTTGCACCAATGAAAAACTTTTTCTGCCTGTTCGCCGCCGCTGCGACCGTCGCCACGGTCAATGCCGCGACGACTACAAATTTGCCGCCGCGCTACAATGTTTTGTTCATCATCTCGGACGATATGCGCGCAGAACTCGGTTGCTACGGCGGTCTCGCGGTGACACCGAATCTCGACAAGCTTGCCAGCACGAGTGTGCGCTTCGACCGTGCCTACGCTCAATATCCGCTGTGCTGTCCGTCGCGTTCCTCGATGCTCACCGGTCGCGCCGCCACGCACACCGGCGTCCTCGGCAACCGCACTTGGGTCGGCGATGTGCATCCGGAATTCATCAGCCTGCCGCGTTGGTTCAAAGATCATGGCTACCTCACCGCGCGTGCCGGAAAAATTTTTCATGACGGTATTGATGACGAAGATGCTTGGGACATCGGCGGCGAAGCGCGCTGGCTCGCGGGCGCGGGAAGCGAAACCAATTCTTCCAAAAAAGCGCGGCTCACAATCGAACGCCATCCCGCACTGGTGGACGCCATCGGCTTGACCAACAAAATTGTGAAAGCCGACGCGCCGACGGCCGAACCCGATTTGCGCAACGCCGACACGGCTCAAGGCGCAAAACGTTCCGACAGTTGGATTGTCCTTTCCGGCAACGGCGAAACCGACCACGACTATCGCCTCGCCAACACGACCATCGCCCAATTGGAAAAATACAAAGACCAGCCGTTTTTCATTGCGTGCGGCTTTGCAAAACCGCACAGCCCGCCGAGTGCACCGCAAAGTTGCTACGACCGTTACAACCTTGCGAAAATTCCGTTGCCACCGGATTTCGCGCCGCGCCCGACCGTGCCGCCGGGATTCCCGAAACTTTCCATCCGCCCGAAAAATGCCGACCTCTTCATCAATCGCGACGCCACGACCAACGCCGCGAAGGAAATGATCCGCGCCTACCTCGCGTCGTGTTCCTACATTGACGACAACGTTGGCCGCTTGCTCGCCGAAGTGGACAAACTGAATTTACGCACCAACACCATCATTGTTTTCTGGGGCGACCACGGCTATCAGCTCGGCGAACGCGGCAAATGGTCCAAGGCCGGTTCGCTTTTCGAGCAAGGCGCGCGCGTGCCGTTTTTGATTTATCTGCCCGACGCCAAAGGCAACGGCCACGTCTGCGAACGCGTCGTTGAGTCGCTGGATTTTTATCCGACGCTCGTAGATTTGTGCGGACTGCCCAAGCCTGACGGACTCGAAGGCCGCAGCCTCGCGCTGCTTTTGCAAAATCCGCAGGCCGATTGGAATCATCCCGGCTACACCATCTGGAGTGAAAATGGTAAAACCCTGCGCGGCGTCGCGGTGCGCAATGAACATTGGCGCTACGCCGAATTTGAAGACGGCAGCGCGATGCTTTTCGACGAAGACAACGACCCGCGCGAATTGAAAAATGTCGCCGAAAATCCGAAGAACGCCGCCGTCCGCGCGGAACTTTCGCAGCTCGTAAAAAATTATTGGGCGAGCTTTCAGCCCGTCACCAACACCGGTTCGGCTTCCGTGAATTAAGAATTACCGCTGTAAGTTCGCCATCACGCGCGCCATTTCCAGCGCGGTCTGCGCGGCTTCTGTGCCACGATTATGTTTTTTATCGAGGCAACGCTCGCGCGCCTGCTGCTCGTTTTCCAAAAGCAACACTTCGTGGATGACCGGCACTTCGTGCGTGATTTGGATTTGCACGAGCGCATTGCTCACGGCCTCGCCGATGTGCTGCGCGTGTGTCGTCGCGCCGCGCAAAATCACGCCGAGACAAATGATGCCGGAAAACTTTTGCGACCGCGCCAGTCGCGCCGCGACGACGGGAATTTCATAAGCGCCCGGCACACGGACGATTTCCACTTTGCCACCAGCGCGGAGAATTTCCGTTTTCACCGCGCGCAACATCGCGTCCACGTAGCGGGCATTATATTTCGACGCGACGATGACGAACGTGCCGCCGCTGACGCGAACCGTTTTAGTTTTGACAGGTTTTAGCATGAGAAAATTTAACGTTTGCCGCGCAAATAATTTTGCACCTCGTCGTGGTCGCCAGCGAAATCAAACGTCAAAACGCCTTTGTTCGCCATAAAAACCAATCGCCACGCAAGGCTCGTGCGACATTCGTAAAGTTGCTGTCCGAGTTTGCGGATGGACAACCCCGTGTGCGCGTGCGGATTTCCAAAACCTTCGACCACCAGTTTGAGCGCGGCGGAAACTTCCTTTTCCCGACCAGCCTCGCGCACGATTTTTTTGAACCGCTTGGACAACTCAACGGAAATCATCCACGCCTCCGGTGAACCGCGTCACTTCCCCACGTTTGCGCGCCGTTTTGATTTCCGACTTGATGCGTTTTTCCGCCTTGGCCATTTCCGCTGGCGTCAGGCCGTATTCTTGCAACGCGTAATCGTTCGACGAAACTTCCACTGGCCGCAGCGCGACGATTTTTCCCTCAAACATAAAGCCCACATCCACGCCCTCGGCGGCTTTTTTCAGCCAATAGCCGAGCCGCCCGCGACCTTCCGTAATTGTTAAAGTCTTCATACGCTCATTATACGCTACGCGCTTCCGGTTGCAAGCGCGACGATGGCGAACGTGCCGCCGCTGGCGCGAACCGTTTTAGTTTTGTTGGGTTTCAGCATATTTAATCAAGGATCGGCAAGCATCTGTTTGTATTTTTCAGCTTCCTCTTTGGACATTTGTTTGAATAGAACTCGCAATGTATAATTCCCGACCATCTTTCCGTTTCGCAAATAGAGCCAGTCGCTAATGTCTGGCTCGTTGACTGTAATTTTGTCTCCGAGTTTTACGTTATGCACAATGTCGGGATCGTTATTAATTGTGCCAGTAATTTTTCCATCCTTCTGCTCGATGTCAACGACCCAGAAATGCTCAATTTTCCCATTGTCGGTAATTTTTACCTTTAATGAAAAATCTGATTCGCCTTGTTCTCGCTTCTCATACACCTGCCAAAAGTCCGGCAAGGAAGCGCGAGCTTTTGTAATTGCTGCGTTCATTTCCGCGTCGTCGCCGCCGACGCTTATAGTTTTATCGTCTTTTGAATTATGACGTGAACAAGATGTCAAGCTGCCCACTACAACAAATGTGCAAATAAGAGCGACAGTTAATTTAGTGCTCATTTTCATTGGCTGTAATTACAAAAGATGCCCCATCTTTTGCTTCTTGGTTTTCAGATACCGTTCGTTGTGCGGATTGGATTTTATTTTGATGGGAACCTGCTGCGTAATTTTCAAGCCGTAACCTTCGAGGCCGACAACTTTTTTGGGATTGTTCGTCAGCAGCCGGATCGTTTTCAGGCCGAGATCGCAAAGAATTTGCGCGCCGAGGCCGTATTCGCGCAGGTCCATGCCGTAGCCGAGTTTCACATTCGCTTCGACGGTGTCGTAGCCCTGCTCTTGCAATTTGTAGGCTTGAATCTTCGGCGCGAGACCGATGCCGCGACCTTCCTGCCGCATATACAAAATCACGCCGCAGCCGGCCTCGGCCACTTGCCGCATGGCGGAATGCAATTGCGGTCCGCAGTCGCAACGGCGCGACCCGAAGACGTCGCCGGTGAGACATTCGCTGTGGACGCGCACGAGGACATTTTTCGCGCCGCTCACGTTGCCGCGCACGAGCGCGAGGTGATGTTGTCCGTCCACTTTGGAACGGTAAAGCGCGAGGTCGAAATCGCCGTAATCCGTCGGCATTTTTATCGTCTCGATGCGTTCAACCAATTTCTCGCGCGTGCGGCGGTATTCAATCAGCGCGGCGATGGTGGCGATTTTTAATTTGTGTTTCTTGGCGAATTTCAGCAACGCGGGCAAACGCGCCATCGTGCCGTCGTCATTCATGATTTCGCAGATGACGCCAATCGGGTGCGCGCCCGCGAGTGTGACTAAATCAACGGCCGCTTCGGTGTGACCGGAACGTTGGAGCACGCCGCCGGGTTTGGCGCGCAACGGAAAAACGTGGCCGGGCTGCACGAGGTCGTCCGGCACGGCAGTCGGCGAGGCCATGATTTGAATGGTCTTGGCGCGGTCGGCGGCGCTGATGCCGCTGCCGATACCTTTGGCGGCGTCCACGCTCACTTGAAAATCCGTGCGGAAAACTTCGCGATTTTCTTTCACCATGCGCGCGATGCCAAGTTGCTGTAGACGTTCGCTGGTGGTCGGCACGCAAATGAGGCCGCGCCCGTGCTTGGCCATAAAATTGATCGCGGCGGGCGTGACGTGTTGCGCGGCCATGATGAGGTCGCCCTCGTTCTCGCGATCTTCGTCGTCGGTGACGATGACCATTTTGCCTTTGCGGATGTCGGCGATAACGGCTTCGACGGAATCAAATTTGGTTTTCATCTACGGAAACAGGCTAATCGGCGCGCCGGAAAAAGTCACATCAATCGTGCGGCTCATTGGAAATTTTGTTGGTGGTGAGGATAATTTTGTTTAAGGTGAGTCAGTAATTTTTTGAATCAGACTTGGCAAGGGGTTTTGGTGCCACGCGAAAAAATGTCAACCAACCCATTAGAAAAAAAATCCGGCAGCACGGCGGAAAGCAATTCCGTCGGCAGTCATGATTTGCAGGAAAACCTCCGTCGCCTCGACCGACTTGCCAATCTCGGCCTCGTCTCCGCCAATATCGCGCACGAAATCAAAAACGGTCTCGTCGCGATCAAAACTTACGTGGATATTTTGATTGAAAAGGGCGACGACACGGAAATGGCCGAAGTTGTGCGGCGCGAATTAAAGCGCATTGACGGGCTGACCACCGCGATGTTGCGGCTCTCCGCGCCCAAACCCACGACGCTCACGCAAGTGCCGGTGCATCAGGTGCTCGAACATTCGCTGCGGCTGCTGGAACATCAGATGAGCGGACGGATGATTGAGTTGAAACGTGAGTTTGGCGCGACGCCCGACACCGTGCGCGGCGACGAATCGCAGTTGCAACAGGCCTTCATGAATCTGGTGTTGAATGGAATCGAGGCAATTGGCCGTAACGGCGAATTGACCGTGCGCACGGAAGTCACGACATGCGCGACGGGGCGCGGCGGATTGAAGATTTATTTTTCGGACACCGGACCAGGCATCGCGGCGGAAAATCTGTCACGGCTGTTTGAGCCATTTTTTACAACCAAGAAAAATGGAACGGGCTTGGGTCTAGCCATCAGCCAGCGCGTCGCCGAAGATCATTTTGGAAAAATTGAAGTGGTGAGCGAAGTCGGCCGCGGCTCGACTTTCATCTTCTCATTACCGCCGCAATAGTCTTGCGACTTTCATCGTCTCGCTTCGGAACGGGCCAAAATCTCGCGCCACTGCGGATGAAAACAGAAGGTATTAAAAGCGCGCTGCTCGGCATACTCGCAATTGCTCGCTTCAACCTCGGAACAGCAACAAACTAAGTCCGCGATGTCACTGCGCCGGACGCGGCAACGATTTATATCCGGCAGCTTCCGCGTTGGTTTAGGAGCCAACCCGCCGCCATCATCGCTGGGTTGGTATAGGCCGGTCATAGTAAGTTTTAAACTATTCGCCGACGAGGTGGTAGCGGTTCGCCACGTCTTCGCCCATCGGCACACTCGGGGAGGCTTTGAGCGAGAAAACGACGGCGATGGTCACATCGGCAGATTGGCCTTCGTTGTTGGCCACGCGCAGGGTGAGCGCGGAAGTCCAACTCCGCAGGTCGCGGTAAATCGTGAACATCTGATCCTGCAGACGTTGGGTGACGATGTTGTAATTTTGCGTCATGCGTCCGCCCCAGTTGTCGCCGAGGCGCACAAACATGGTGCTGGTGATTAAATTATTTTCGGTCCAGGTGCCGTTGCCCCACGTGCCGCCGCGCAGATACCAGTAGCCAAGGCCCCAGCTCCAACGGTCGTTCGGCGCAAAGGTCAATTGCTGGAAGGTCATGTTGAGTTCGCCGCCGTCAATGTCGTAGCGCGTCTGCGATTCCGCCGTGAGCCACGTGCGCGGTTTGAAGGCGAAGGCGGAGTAGAGATCGTTCAACGTATTTTGATTCGCCTTCGGGTCGAGGCGCCAATCGAGTTGCACATTCCAATCTACGAGTTTGTCCATCTGGCCGTCGCGCATGGTCTGGAGCGTATTGCGCAGGCCGAAGCGAACGGCGTTTTGCGTGTCGATGGAATCAATGTTGTTGTAGTCGGGAAAAGTGACGGGCAATTCCAAGAGGCTCGCTTGTTCGCCGTCGAATTGCGGCAGCTTGCCGGGCGGCGTGCTGGGGTCGGGCACAAACACATAATTCGCCGATGGCTCCATGATGTGGCGGATGCCGTCCACTTGCAAAAGTCCGTTGGTCGCGCCCACCCACAGTTGCGACGCCTTGAACGATGTGCCGACGCCGGTGTTGAACACGCCGCGATAGACGGCGTTGTTCGGCCCGAGGTTGGTGGTGTTCTCGCTGCTGTAATAAGTGAACCGTCCGCCGACGCGCGGCGTGACGTTGAGCCAGTGAAAAAACGTCCACGGCAAAGTGAATTGATGATAGGTGTCAACGCGCGTGGCGGTGTTGAGATTCGTGCCGTTGTTGCTGCTGTAATTGGAATTGGTGTTCGCGACATACTGGCGATACCAGCCAGCGGAACTTTGGCTATCGTAATAAACTGGCGTGTCTAAAACCTGCTGGCGGAAACCAGTGAGGCGCAAGTCCGGCAGGCGTTCGACCTGACTGAAATAGCTGTTGATTCGTGGCGTGGTCAACGCGTCGAGACTCCAGTTGTTCCAGTATTTATTCGCCTCGACGAACGAACTCGGCTGCGGGTCGTTCGCGTAATCGCCTTCGCGGAAGTCGTGCATCACGAGCGGGTCAGACTGGTAATTGACGAGCGCCTTGAGATTCAAATTTGTCGCCGGCGTATCAAGCCAGGTGAATTTCAAAATCTGGCGGTTCTCGGGAATGGAGCCGTATTGCGGGAACGCGTTTGTGCTGGTGTTCGGCTTCTGGTCGTTCAGGTAATAATACTTCAAACCAAATTGTCCCCAGTCGCCGAGATGCAAATTTACATCTGGCCCCACGCCCACGCCGCGTTTGGTGCGATAGTCCGCGTGGATTTTGCCGTCGGCATTGGTGCCGGCATACCAATTGTAAGTGCCCAATAAAAATCCGCCGTAGGTGCTGCGGTAGCCCGGTGACACGGTGAAATTATTCGCGTGCGGCCCGAGGTTGCGTTTGTAATACGGAAAATAAAAAATCGGCACGCCATCCGCATAGACCACCGCGTTCCACATCTCGACATATTTGCTGGGCACAATCTTGATTCGATTAGCGTGCACGCGAAATTCCGGATCCGCCGTGTCGTCGGTGGTGACATACGCGTCATCAGCGCGATAAACCTGATTGCTGGAATTGCCCATCAAACTGGCGCCGCTCGCGAACACCGGCCATTTGCCCGTGCGGAACGACTCCGTCTGCATCCGGCGCGTCTTGAAATTGTAGCGGATGTGATCGCCCACCCAAAGTTGGTCGCCGGATTCGACGCGCACATTTCCATCGGCGATTACTTCACCCGACTGCGTGCTCAACGACGCGCTGTCCGCGGTCAACGTCGTGTTGCCGTATTTCACATACACGCCGTTCGTGCCCGTGGCCGTGCCGGTGGACGGATCGTAATCCATTTTGCCCTCGACCGTGCCGGGAATGATTTTGCTCAACGCCTGCACTTCCCACGCTGGCGCTTCGGGCGCCGTTTGTGCCGCCACGGAAAAAATGGAAAACGCCGCGAAGCACAGCAGCGCGATGGCGGAAAAAGGTTTCATCAAGCGCGCCAGTTAAACAGAATGCTCCCCCCGCTGCCAAGAGCGTTTTAACCGCCAGACTTCGGCCAGAACGCAAACGCCACCGCCGCGAGGATGCACACGAACGCCGCGACGTAGTTCCAACGGATTTTTTCGTCGAGATAAAAAATGGCAAACACGCAGAATACCGCCAGCGTGATGACCTCCTGCATGATTTTTAATTGCGTGACGGAATACACCGAACTGCCCCAGCGATTCGCCGGAATCATGAAGACATATTCGAAGAATGCGATGCCCCAGCTCGCGAGAATCACGAGCAACAGCGGCTTGCCTTTGAATTTCAAATGGCCATACCAAGCGAACGTCATGAAAATGTTCGAGCAAGTCAGCAACACGATGGGCAGCCAGCGGGATGAAGTAAAATCCATGCGCCCAAAATGAATTCGTGCGCGCAGCCTGTCAAACGGGAATCGCGGTGTCACTGGCGCGGACGACCATATTTCAAACCGATGTTCTGTTCGTAGTCACCGAGTTTCTTTTCCGTCGTCGCCTGCAGTCCTTTGAATTCCAAATTGATTCGCGCCAGCCGCCGCTGCGCGATTTCCGCCATCGGCGATTCCGGAAATCGCGCGACGATTTCACCGAGCGTTGCCATCACCGCGTCCACGTCCGCGCCACATTCCACCTGAAAATTTGCCAGCAAGTTCAGCCAGCCCGCGATTTGCTTCGGCTTGTGTTTCGTCTCGTTGATCAACTGATCCAATTCCATCGTCGCCAAATCCAGCCGCTTGAAGTCGCGCGCATAAATCGTCGCCAGTTTCCCGCGCACTTCCGTGTCGTGCGGATGCTGTTCGAGATGCTTCACATAAACCGCAGCCAGTTTGCCCGGCTCGATTTCCTTCGCGCGCAAAAATTCCGTGGAGTCGAGCAAGCCGATGTTATTCACGCCTTCCGGCACTGCCATCGCCTGCCGATCGTGCTGACCAAGAAGAATTTTCTCCGTCTCGCCCAGATGCGCCAGCCGCTGTTCCGCACGCAAAGCAATTTCCGTATCCGGAAAACGCGCGACAAGTTTTTGCAACGCCGCGCGCGCCGCGTCAATGTCCACGGTCTTTTTCAAATGCCAGTCGGCCAACTGCGTCAGCGCCGCGACCACCTGCCGGTCCGGCGCTTTCGGTAAATCGCAAAAATGATTCAACGTCATTTCCGCGCCGGACAAATCATTCATGTCCTCCGCCTGAATATTCGCCAGCAACATAATGCCTTCGAAGTCTGTCGGAAATTTTGTCAGTTGCTCGCGGATGGCAACAATTGCTTCGAGCGGACGATTCGATTTTCGTTTCGCCAGCGCGATAGAATAAACCGGCTTCGGTTCCGGCGGTTCGCTGCCGCCGTCAAAAATGTTGGACAGCGGCTTGGTAAAAAGTTCGATGATGCTGTGCCGCCACATGATGTTGAAGACCATCGCCAGCGCGCCCGTCAATCCCAGCCCGACAAAAATCGCATCGAAACCGCCGCGCGCAAAAGCCGGCATCGCAACGAAAAGTTCCGCGCAGCCGAGGCCCACCGTCAGCACCCATTTAAAAACCAATCTTACCGGATCATGGCTTTGCTGCAACGACCGCCAGAAAATCCAGCCAATGAATCCCAGTCCGAACAGCGACAGGAGAACATTCAGCACGATGTGCAATGCGTGGCTCATGGTTTTGCAGAAAGCTCAACCCGTCAGCGCGCCGGCGCAAGTAAATTCACGCGTAGCGATAAGGCTTGGCCAGCGTGAAAGAATTCGGCAGATGCCGCACCTCGCGCACGGCGCCGTCCGACAGCAAAACTTCCACGATGTCGAAGCGGAATTTAACTTCGGGATTTTTTAGCAGCCGCAGATAATCCAGCGCCGTCTGCGACAACAATTTTTTCTTCCGCGCGTCCACCGCATCCGCCAGGCGCGACCACTCTTCCGACGACCGCGTTTTCACCTCGATAAACACGAGGCAATCTTCATCTCGAAAAATTAAATCAATCTCGCCGCGTTCCGATCGAAAATTCGCCGCGAGAAATTTTAAGCCAAGTTTTTGCAGATGCTTTTTCGCTGCGCGTTCGCCCAATTCGCCACGCCGCAGATGCTCCGGCTTGGATTTGCCGGCGAACTTCGCTTTGAGCTTTTCGAGCAGGTTCATTTTTCTGGCCACAGATTTTCACAGATGAAACACAGATAAGACAAACCATTTCCCGCCCGGCGTTTCAACATCTGTGTTTCATCTGCGCCCATCTGTGGCTAACAATTTTTGTTTTCAGCAACGCGGTAGCGGCGGTAACGTCTGTGCGCCTGATGTCTTTCAACCCGCCACCGAAATCAGTTCTCGCCGCGCGCCATGCGGCGATTCAGCGCGCCATCACGCCGTTGCCGGGCAGCACGCCGCGCGATCATTTCAAGCCGCTCAACATTCCCGGCGATTGCGACGGACTCACGCTAATCGCGGCATTGGCGCGCATGGTGGGAAATGTTTCAGCTGCCGAGTGGCAAACGGAATTCGCGCGTGGTCGCATCGTTAATCTGGAACAACAGCCGATGTTACCTGCGCAAATCGTCCGCGCCGGTCAGCGCTTTCAACATCTATTGCCAAACGTGACCGAGCCGGACGTGAACGGCGCTGTGGAAATTTTGCACGAAGACGAGGCGCTGATTGTCGTGAACAAACCCGCGCCGCTGCCGATGCACGCGGGCGGACGCTTTTATCTCAACACGCTCCAGCACATTCTGAACGCCGCGTATCAGCCGCAGACGCCGCTGCCCGCGCACCGGCTGGACGCCAACACCACCGGCCTCGTGCTCGTCGCGCGCGCGAGAGAATTTGCTGCCAAGTTGCAGGCACAATTCGCGCTTGGTCGTGTGGAAAAAACTTATCTCGCGCGAGTGAATGGCGAATTGCCCGCGAATGAATTCTATTGCGACGCGCCCATCAGTGCCGACGCGGGCGAGCAATGTTCACGCACGATTGATCTGGCGAACGGACTCGCTGCGCGCACAGAATTTCATCTGCTCCAGCGCTTCGCCGATGGCTCGCATCTGATCGAAGCGCGTCCGCTGACCGGACGCACGAATCAGATTCGTGTGCATCTCTGGCATCTGGGAATTCCCATTTGTGGCGACACGATTTATCTGCCCGACGGAAAACTTGGTCGCACGCAAACGCTCGCCGTCGGGGAACCGCCGCTGTGCTTGCACGCCGCGTGCGCGAAGTTTTTTCATCCGTTGAGCGATGAACCAATTGAGTTCACTGCACCTTCGCCTGCATGGGCTGCCTGACCAAATTCGGCGCGCACGGAGTGGCGCCCCCTACCCGCAAATTTGAATCTGTGTTTCATCTGTGCCCATCTGTGGCTAAAAAGTTTTGCTTCCCTCGGTTTCAGCGGCGCAAACGTCAGCCGATGAATCGGGCATGCGCCGTATTTGGCGATGGCGGCGAGATGTTTCGCTGTGCCGTAACCTTTGTGTTCCGCGAAGGCATATTCCGGCCATTGCGCGTGCGCTTCCAGCATCAGCCGGTCGCGCGTGACTTTGGCGAGGACGCTCGCGGCGGCGATGGAATAACTCCGCGCATCGCCCTTCACGATGGCCGTCTGCGGCACGCGCAACGTTTTCACCGGCCGCCCATCCACGAGCGCGTGCGGTGGCAACGGATTTAATTGCGCCAGCGCGTCGTTCATCGCGCGATGTGTGGCCTGCAAAATATTGATTTCGTCAATCACGCCCGCGTCCACGAGCGCGATGCCGAATTCGATTTCGGCGCAATGGGTGAGAAATTCAAAATACTTTTCGCGCTGGGTTTCAGTGAGCTGCTTGGAATCGTTCAGACCGGCGAGTTCGGCGGGCAAACCGGCGTCCGCCCAGCGCGACGGCAGAATCGCCGCCGCCGCGACGACCGGCCCGGCGAGCGGCGCGCGCCCGGCCTCGTCCACGCCCGCGACGCGCACGACGTTCTGCGACCACAGCGCGCGCTCGAATTCAAAACGGTCGGAAGGTTTGGCGGACATGAAATGAGTAAAAACTACGAACTGGATTTCTGTTGTTCTCGATAAAATAAAAAAACAGCCGCTAATCCGCCAATTGCTTCTAAAATCATACTTACAGATTCGGACAGCGGCCAACATTCATGAACCGTTATGGGATAATGCTGAATGCGAAGATAAGATTCGTAGGCCAACCATAATGAAAGAAGAATTGTGGAGCCAAAAACGCGGTTTTTAAACAAACGTTTGGACTGGGGAAAGCACCAAGATGCAAAAAACACACGGCTAAATCCGACAGACATATCAATGCACAAATCCCTCCCACCCAAAAGAACTGAATGCAGCTGGCTCCCGGAAAAAACCAATAACAACAAAGAACTAGTGACAACTGAAATGATAAATGAAAGCGGAATTGCCACAACATAACCAACCCATTCGCCGTGAATAATCCGCCGGAATTTTTTTAAGACCTTCCGCAATAGTGAAACGTCTTTGGATTCAGAAAATTTGTGTCCGCAGCCGTAGCAAATCAACGCGGTATCTTCGCTTTCACAATCGCAAAACCAGCAACGCTGCATGGTAGCTTTAATTTGATGGTTCAGGGTTTCCATTATTGTCTTAATCCTACCGCCTTTCCAAAACCATGTCGCCACGATTTTTTGCCGAGTCGCGCTTGCCAAAAACTTTCCGCTTTTGCCCGCGCCCGGCAAAACCTAGACTGGCCGCATGAATTCGCCCGGATTTCCCGTGGTTCGCCCGCGCCGGTTGCGCACGTCGCCCGCGTTGCGCCGCCTCGTCGCGGAAACTTCTTTGAATGTTTCGCAGCTCGTCCTGCCGCTGTTCGCGCGCAGCGGCAAGAAACTGCGTCGTCCCGTCGCGGCCATGCCGGGCGTGTTTCAATTGTCGCCAGATGAAATTTTGCGCGAGGCCACGGCGGCGCACGCGCTGGGCGTTTCCGCCATTTTACTGTTCGGCATTCCCGATAAAAAAGATGCGAAGGCGAGCGGCGCTTACGCGAAAAATGGCATTGTCCAGCAGGTCGTGCGGCTGTTGAAAAAGGAATTGCCGTCGCTGCTGGTCATCACGGATGTGTGTCTGTGCGAATACATGAGCCACGGTCATTGCGGCATCATGCATGGCGGGAAAATCCTGAACGACCCTACTTTGAAATTGCTCGCGCGCACGGCGGCGAGCCACGCTGAGGCTGGCGCGGATATCGTCGCACCGAGCGATATGATGGACGGTCGCGTGCGCGCCATTCGCGCGGAGATGGACAACGAAGGCTTTTTTGACACGCCCATCATGAGTTACGCAGCGAAGTTTGCGTCGGCGTTTTACGGTCCGTTCCGCGAAGTGGCGGAATCGGCGCCGAGCTTCGGTGACCGCCGGAGTTATCAAATGGACGCGGCGAACGGTAACGAAGCGTTGCGCGAAGTGGCGCTCGATGTGCAGGAAGGCGCGGACATGGTGATGGTCAAGCCGGGCATTGCGTATCTCGACATCGTGCATCGCGTAAAAAAAGAATTTGGTCTGCCCACGGCGGTTTATGCCGTGAGCGGCGAACACGCGATGATCAAAGCCGCCGCCGCGAATGGCTGGATTGATGAGCGCGCGGTCACGCTCGAAAGTCTGCTGGCGATGCGGCGCGCTGGCGCGGACATTCTTATCACTTACGCGGCGATGGACGTGGCGAAGTGGCTGAAGTAATCCACCTTCAACCTGCTTTTGCGTTTGCGTTGTGCGTTCCGGCAAGTTAGCCTGCGCGTTCACTTTTTTTCACTATGATTGGAACAATTCGCAAACATTCTAGCTGGCTGTGGTGGTTGATCGCCGGTCTCACAATCGTTTCCTTTGTGGTTTTCATGGGCTCTGGCCCGACCCGCAACGGCGGCGGCGGCCGTGCCAGTGGCGATTTCGGTCGTATTTACGGTCACCAAGTCACCGCGCAGGATTTTGCGAAGGCGAAAGCGGAATTCTATCTCTACTACTGGCTGCACTATAGTCAGTGGCCGGATAAAAGCCCCAACTTCAGCAACGATGACGCGCAACGCGAAGTTTACATCCACCTGCTGCTCACGCAAAAAGCGAAGTTACTCGACATTCAGGTGAGCGAAGCGGCTTTGGTCACGGCGGCGAATGATTTTCTGCGTTCCCTCGGTCGCAACGGCCAGCCCGTCGCGCTGGATAAATTTGTGGAACAGGTTTTGGCGCCGGAAGGTTTGGGTGTAACGGACCTGCAAAACTTTCTCCGCGATGAATTGGTCGTGCAGCAGATGATTCAAGTGCTCGGTTTGTCCGGCGCGCTCGTCACGCCGCAGGAAGCCAGCGCGCTTTATGATCGCGAACATCAGGAAGTTTCCGCGCAGGCGGTGTTTTTCGCCGCGTCGAATTACCTCGCTCAAGTTTCGCTCACGCCGGAAGCCATCGGCCAATTTTACACGAACAATCTCGCCGCCTACCGCGTGCCGGATCGCGTCCAAGTGAACTACGTTTACTTCAACGTCACGAATTATCTCGCGGCGGCCAAGGCGGAACTGGAAAAGACCAACACCTTCGAGCAATACGTGGACGCGGCTTATCGCCAATACGGCGCGACGGAATTTGCTGACGCAAAAACCCCGGAAGAAGCGAAAGCAAAAATCCGCGATGTGCTTTACCGCAACCGTGCGTTGCAAGATGCGCGCTTGGCGGCGAATGAATTCGCCACCGCGGTATTTGCCGCTACGCCGGCGAGCCCGCAAAACCTCGTCACCTACGCCCAGCAAAAAGGTCTGAAGGCGCAAATCACCGCGCCCTTCACCGCGAATCTCGGACCGGAAGAATTCAACGCCTCCGCGGCGTTCGTTAAAACCGCGTTTCAACTGAGCGCGGACGAGCCGTTTGCCGGACCGATTGTTAATGCCGATGGCATTTACGTCATCGCGCTGGCGAATCAATTGCCCAGCTACATCCCGACGCTCGACCAGATTCGCACTCGCGTGACGCTGGATTACCAGAGCCGCGATGCCGTGGATCTCGCCCAACGCGCGGGAGCGAGATTTTATGCCACGGTCTCTGTGCAAATGGCCGCTGGTAATTCCTTCGGCAAAGCTGCCTCGCTCAGCGGCGCCTCGCTACAGTTGTTGCCGGAATTTTCTTTGAGCACGAGCGATCTCCCCGGCCTCGGCAACCGCGCCACCATCGGCCAACTCAAACAGGCGGCGTTCACCACTGCGCCCGGTCACGTCAGCAATTTCCAACCGACGAGCGAAGGCGGCTTCGTTCTCTACGTTCAGCAATTGTTGCCCGTGGATACCGCGACCAAGAATGCGGACATGCCGCAGTTCCTCGGTCAGGTTCGCCGCGCGCGCCAGAACGAAGCGTTTAATCTCTGGCTTCAAGCCGAGGCCAACCGCGAATTGCGCGACACGCCGTTCTATCAAAAAATGGCGGCTGGCATGGCGAAATAGCCGTGAGCGCCACCATCAAACTCTCGTCGCCCGCCACCAAAGAATTTTGGGAGATTCCCGTCCTGTTTGAGGACGAACATCTGCTCGCGCTCGACAAGCCCGCCGGCCTGCTCACTTTGCCCGACGCACATGACGAACATCGTCCGAGCCTGATGAAACTTTTGCTCGACGGCCTTGCCGCTGGCAAACCTTGGGCGCGGGAACGCAATCTCACTTTTCTCAGCAACGCCCACCGCCTTGATTTCGAATCCAGCGGCGTGATTTTGTTCGCGAAAAACAAAGCGGCGCTCATCACGCTCGCCGATTTTTTGGCGCGGAAAAACCGTTGCGTAAATACATCGTGCTCGCGTGGGGCCATCCGTTGGACACTAAATTTGAAGTGGACGCCAAGCTCGCGCCGCACCCCGTCAAACCCGGCCAGATGTGCGTAAATTCCTTCGAAGGCAAAAAATCGCGGACGGAATTTGAAGTGCTCGAACAATTTTCCGATTGGACGCTGCTGCGCGCCGCGCCGTTCACCGACCGCACCCTCCAGATTCGCGTTCACTTGAAACACGCCGGTTTCCCAGTGGTTGCCGATGAACTTTACGGCGGCAAAAAACTTTGGCTCTCGCGTTTGAAACGTGATTTCCGCCTAAAACCGGGCCGCGAAGAACGCCCGTTGATTGCCCGTGCCGCGCTTCACGCCGAGGAATTAAGTCTGCCGCATCCCGTAACCGGTGAACCCGTGACCATCAAAAGCGAATGGCCGAAAGATTTTCGTGTGGCGGTGAAATACTTGCGTCAATACGCCACCGGCCCCAGCCGTCGCGGTCTGCAAGACGAAGAATCAGAATTCGAGCAGGAATAATCTCGCTGGCGAACTTGGCGTTTTGGCGGTCAGCTCACCGCCCAGTTCAAAATCGATTTTTGCACATGGAGCCGGTTTTCCGCCTGCGTGAAAATCGTGTCCGCATGCGCCTCAAAAGTTTCCGCGTCAATTTCCTTGCCGCGATACGCCGGCAGACAGTGCATCACCAGCGCGCCCGGTTTGGCAAGCTTCACGAGTGGCGCGTTGATCTGATAACCATTGAAGATTTTGATGCGCTCCGCCGCTTCCGCTTCCTTGCCCATCGAAACCCAAACGTCGGTGTAAAGCATGTCCGCGCCCGCCGCAGCGGATTTCAAATCTTCCGTGACCACAATATTTCCACCCGCACGTTTCAAAATTTCCGCCGCCGGTTGAAATTCCTTTGGCGCGGCGATGCGCAACTCAAAACCCAATTTCGCCGCCGCAAAAATCCACGAGATCGGCATGTTGCACGCGCCGTCGCCGATGAACGTGACGACTTTTCCCGCGATGGAGCCGCGCAGTTCTTCAAACGTAAAGATGTCCGTCAGCACCTGACACGGATGCTCGTCGTCCGTCAGCGCATTGATGGTCGGGATTTTGGAAAATTCCGCAAACGTCTCCACATCGCTCTGCGCGTAAGTGCGGATGACCGCGCCATGCGCCATGCGACCGATGACGCGCGCCGTGTCCTGAATCGGCTCGCCGCGACCGAGCTGAATGTCATTCGCGTTGAGAAACATCGCGTTGCCGCCGAGTTCAAAAATTCCCACTTCAAACGAAACCCGCGTCCGCGTTGACGATTTCGAGAACATCATCGCCCACGTCTGACCTTTGAGCGGCTGCGATTTGTGCGCGCCGCGTTCCTTTTTGAAAACTGTTGCCTCGCGCAAAATCGTTTCAAAATCCGCGAGCGGCAACTTTTCCAATGACAATAAGTGTTTCATTTCCGATTTGGGAATTTACGTCCAAAGAAAATTTTATATCCGAATCAAAAGCCCACGTCACTTCTTTTTCTTGGCGTTCTTCGCCGCGTCCGCTGCGCGCCAGAGATACCACGCCGCCGTCGTGCCGTGCGGACGCCAGCGCGACCCGAACTTAAGCAGGTCTTTGGGCTTGGGCATTTCGCGTTTTTTGTAGGCGAGGCGAAAACCGTTGCGCACGCCAAAATCGTCCACCGGCAAAACGTCTTTCCGGCCAAGCTGAAAAATCAACAGCATCTCCACCGTCCAGCGTCCGACGCCGCGCGCGGCGGTCAGTCGCTCAATAATTTCCTCATCCGTCAACTTTTCGATTTGCCGCGATGATGGAATCGTCCCGTCCAAAGTTTTTGCCGCGATATCACGGATGGCGGCGATTTTGGAAAACGAAAAGCCGCACGCACGAATCTGCTCATCCGTAATGTCCGCCAAATCCTTCGGCTTGGGAAACCGGCGTTTGGGAAAAAGTTTTTTGAATCGCGTCAAAATCGTATTTGCCGCCGTGCCGTTGAGCTGCTGGTGTGCGACGGCTTGCACCAGCGATTGAAACGGGGAACGCCACGGTTCGTGCTCCAGCTTGCTTGGACCAATTTCGCGTATCAGCCGCGCCATCACGGGATCAACTGCGGACAGATGCTTTTGCGGGGAGGCATTCACGCGAGCGACTTCACGACTTCCTCGATTTTTGAAATCCCTTCGCCGGCTTCCTGCGGCTTCAAATTCAGCGGCGGCAACAGCCGGATGATTTGATTGCCCGCCGGAACGGTCAACACGCCTGTCGCGTGCAGCCGATTGACGAATTGCAACGCCGGCGTTTTATCGCTCGCCGCGAACGCCGGAATTTTTTCCTGAAGTTCGATACCAAGAATAAAGCCCATGCCCCGCGCCGATTTCACGACCGTCGGATAGGTTTTCGCCAGCCGTTCGATTTCCGATTTCAACCACGCGCCGAGTTTTTGCGCTTGGTCGGCGAGTTTTTCCTGTTCGATGACTTCGAGAATTTTCAAAGCCACCGCGCACGCGAGCGGCGTGCCGCCGTAAGTCGTGCCGTGCGTTCCGGCGCTCAGCAAATCCGCATACGGCGCGCGCACCCAGAACGCGCCCATCGGAAATCCGCCGCCGAGCGACTTGGCCATCGAAAGGCCGTCGGGCAGGAAATTTTCGCCGCCGGGAAAGTCCTCGAGAATTTTTTGAAAGCTCTGAAATTTTCCGGTCCGGTAATGGCCGCATTGCACGCCGTCCATGAGCAGTAGCAATTTTTTCTCGTCGCACAACGCGCGCAGCCCGAGCAGATATTCCGGCGTGGCGGGCGTGACGCCGCCTTCGCCTTGCACGCCTTCAATCAAAATCGCAACGGTCGCTGGCGAAATGGCGTTGCGTGCGGCTTCGAGGTCGTTGAACGGAATGTGCCGGAAGCCGGGCACAGCGGGTTCAAAACCTTTCTTCACTTTGTCCTGACCGGTGGCAGCGATGCCGGCAAGCGTCCGACCGTGGAAGGAATTCGTCGCGGTCAGGATTTCAAACCGGCCTTCGTCGTGGCCGAATTTGCGCGCGAGTTTGTAAAGACCTTCGTTCGCCTCCGCGCCGCTGTTGCAGAAAAAAACTTTGCCCGCGCCGATCCGTTTGACGAGTTCGGCGGCGAGCCGGCCTTGCGGTTCCGTGAAATAGAGATTGGAAACGTGAATCAGTTTTTTCGACTGCTCCACGAGCGCCTCGGTGATACTCGGATGCGCGTGGCCAAGACAGCACACGGCGATGCCGCTACCGAGATCAAGGTAACGCTTGCCGGCGACATCAAAAACGTAGCTGCCCGCGCCGTGACTCAACACAAGTTCGAAGCGGCCGTAGCTGGGCACGACATTTTTCGTGAACAGTTCGCGAATGCTTTCGTAGTCGTTGCGCACAATGGCGGGTGGCGCTGGAACAATTTCTTTCATCGGTGCGGATTAAATCGCAATCGCGTCAGGACACAATCACAAAACGATTTCTGTGCCGTTTCCTTTGTCGGTGAAAATTTCGAGCAGGACGGAATGCGGCAGCCGGCCGTCAACGAACGAAACTTTTTCCACGCCGGATTTAATGGCGGCGACGGCGCTGTCCACTTTCGGAATCATGCCTTTATCTACGATGCCGGCGGCTTTGAGCGCGGGCACTTCAACGATTTGCAGGTGCGTGATGAGTGTGGACGGATCTTTGAAATCGCGCATCAAACCGGGCACGTCGGACATGAAGACGAGCCGCTTGGCGTTGAGCGCAATGGCGCACATCGCGGCGGCGACATCGGCGTTGCAGTTGTAAATTTTTCCGTCCTCGCCGCGCGCGGTCGGGCTGATGACGGGCGTGTGGCCACACCAAATGCTTTCTTTGAGCGGCGCGACGTTGACTTCGATGACTTCGCCGACGTAACCGATATCAATTTTCTGGCCCGGATTTTCTTTGTCGTCGAGGAACATTTTTTTACATTTGAAAATGTCCGCGCCGGAAAAGCCGACGGCCGCGCCGCCGAGGGAATTGATGGTGGCGACGACTTCGGGATTGATTTCGCGCGACAAAACGTCGTCCACAATTTGCACGGCGGCTTCGTCCGTGACGCGCTGGCCTTGGATGAAATTCGCCTTCAGTCCGGCTTTTTCCATTGCGCGGGTGATGGCCTTGCCGCCGCCGTGGACGACGACGGGATTGATTTCGACGGCTTCGAGAAAGACGATGTCGCGCGCGACGCCGTTGCGGATGCTGGCGTCGGGCGAGTCCATGAAACTGCCGCCGTATTTGA